>Ga0334894_1000077_pt1 | contig 154961 bp, 117 predicted proteins | sample GraSluR3_MG_6_FD_207225 | JGI IMG/M metagenome (GOLD analysis project Ga0334894, IMG submission 207225) | Sludge microbial communities from methane-producing bioreactor in Wageningen University, Netherlands - Granular Sludge_12_05 R3 | ecosystem: Engineered > Bioreactor > Anaerobic >...
CTCGACTTGCATGTGTTAGGCCTGCCGCTAGCGTTCATCCTGAGCCAGGATCAAACTCTTCGTTGTAGTTATGTCTGTCTCTTGAGTATCTCTCGCGCGGCGCGCCCTCCGGCTCCGCCGCCCTCCCGTTGGATGTTGACTAGTTTATCTATCTTCTTCCTTACTTTCTTCTTGGTGCCAATGTGTCAAAGAACCTCTATCTCGCGCCGCCCCGTGGCGGCCAAAATATGCCTCTCATAATTCAAACCCCGGCTCCGACGAACCGGGCTGCAAAGGTAATCATTCTTTTCGCCCCGGCAAGCGTTTTTGAAAAAAAATTATTTTTTTTCTCCTCTCCTCTCCATCTCTTCACCCTTGCTTTTCTTGCCGCGAGAACGTTTTCCCTAAAGCGGCTGCAAAGGTAATTATCTTTTTTTTCTAAGCAAACATTTTCTCACTTTTTTTTAATCTAACCCTTCATCTCAGAATGCTTGCCTTGCCGTAACCGAACCAAAGAACCTCCTTAAAAGCGGGTGCAAAGATAAGGCATTTGCTTCCATTTTTCCAAACAGAATTGCGTGTTTTTTTTAATGTTTTTACACAAGTATTGATTACCAGTATGATAAAATTACATTATTTAAATTCTGGTTTATCTAACCTGACGAATACTACCTAAAAACAATGTCATCGCCATCAAAATAATCTATAGTAATTGGCTTGCTAGGCTCAATTGTACCTGCAAGAATCTCTTTTGATAATTTATTGAGTATGCTTCGTTGCATTACCCGCTTAATAGGTCTGGCTCCGTACAAGGGATCGAAACCTGCACTTGCAATCCAATTAACAGCAGCATCTGTAATACTAATGACAATACCCTGCTGCTGAAGCATAGCTGCAACCATTTGAAATTGTATCTTAACAATTTCTTTTATTTCGATACTTGTTAGAGGTTTAAACATGATTATTTCATCAACTCTATTCAGAAATTCGGGGCGAATTGTTTGCTTTAGCAGGTCGAAAACCTGATTTCTGGTTTTAATGATTACCTCTTCGGTAAGCTGATTTGCAGCATCGGTAAGGTTTCCCTGTATAATATGGGAACCAATGTTGGAGGTCATTATAATAATGGTATTCTTAAAATCGACCCGTCGTCCCTTATTATCGGTTAAGTGGCCATCGTCGAGCACTTGAAGTAAGATGTTGAAAACATCGGGATGAGCCTTCTCAATCTCATCTAGCAGAACTACGGAATACGGCTTATGCCTAACGGCCTCTGTTAGCTGACCACCCTCATCGTACCCCACGTAACCTGGGGGTGCCCCGATTAGTCGGGAAACGGAATGACGCTCCTGATACTCGCTCATATCGATACGAGTCATCAGGTTTTCATCGTTAAAAAGGAACTCGGCTAGAGCACGAGCCAACTCCGTTTTACCAACGCCGGTGGTGCCTAGAAAAATGAATGACCCAACTGGCCGTTTGGCATCCTGCAAACCAGCCCTACTCCGTCGGACTGCATCGGCCACAGCCTCAATAGCCTCTTGCTGCCCCACAACTCGCTTGTGTAGCTGATCCTCTAGACCTAGTAACTTATCGCGCTCGCTCTGGAGCATGCGAGCAATAGGAATACCTGTCCAACGGGCAACAACCTCAGCAATGTCGGACGAATCAACCTCTTCCTTTATCAGTGCAAAGTCGGATTGGCTGCTGGCAAGCTCCTGCTTTAAATCATGAATAGTGGACTCGGCTTCCTTTATCCGACCATACCTGATTTCAGCTACTTTTCCATAATTTCCCCCTCGCTCAGCCTCTTCTGCTTCGATTTTGAGACTTTCGATTGCCTGCTTATGTTGCTGTATCTTATCGATTATCGATTTTTCTGCGCTCCATTTTGCTCTGAGCCCATTGCGCTGCTCGGTGAGATCGGCAATCTCCTTGGATAAAGACTCTAATTTTTTCTTATCACCCTCGCGCTTTATGGCCTCACGCTCTATCTCAAGCTGCTTAATACGACGTTCAATCTCATCGATGCTCTCAGGTACAGAGTTCATCTCGAGCCTTAGTTTGGCTGCGGCTTCATCAATAAGATCAATAGCCTTATCGGGCAAGAACCTATCGGTGATGTATCGATTAGACAGCTCCACTGCTGAAATTATTGCTTCATCCATGATACGAACCGAGTGATGGGCCTCATACCTATCCTTTAAACCCCTAAGTATAGATATGGCATCTGTAACGGTTGGCTCGTCAATAAGCACGGTTTGGAATCGACGCTCCAGCGCCTTGTCCTTATCGAAGAACTTTTGGTACTCATTGAGCGTAGTAGCACCTATTGCTCTAAGCTCACCGCGAGCTAGGGCAGGCTTAAGTATATTTGCTGCATCCATCGCCCCCTCGCTTTTTCCTGCACCTACTAGCGTATGAATCTCGTCGATAAAAAGGAGCACTTCACCTTCGGATGAGATAACCTCCTTAACAACTGACTTAAGTCGCTCCTCGAACTCGCCCTTATACTTTGCGCCAGCAATAAGCGCCCCCATATCGAGAGAGAAAAGCTGTTTCGACTTTAAATTCTCAGGAACATCTCCACTTACAATTCGGTGAGCAATGCCTTCGGCAATGGCTGTTTTCCCAACGCCAGGCTCACCTATTAATATGGGATTGTTCTTTGTGCGTCGTGATAGGATTTGCAAAACCCTTCGTATCTCCTCGTCACGACCAATTACGGGGTCGAGCTTGCCATCGCGAGCCATTTGGTTGAGATGAAGAGCAAAACGATTAAGCGCATTGTAGGTATCCTCGGCAGTCTGCGACTCTACCTTGGATCCCTTTCGTAGCTCCTTAATCACCTTTTGCAAATCGGAAAGGGTTATTCCTGCATCCTTCATCACCTGTGATGCCTGATCAGCTGAATCGACTAAGCCCAAGAGGATATGCTCTATGGAAACATACTGGTCGGCCATTTTGCTGGCAAACCCGTTGGCTTTTTGTAAAACGTTTTGCGATGCTGAGCTGAGAAACTGTTCACCACCCGAAACTTTGGGGTATCCCTCCAGAATTCGTGTAATTGCACTATCGAAGGTTGTTGGGTTTACTCCCAACTTCTTCAGTATAAATCCAGAGATGTTCTCGGCTTGACTTAGTACACCTTTTAATATATGTGTGGGTTCTACGGCTTGATGGCTGTACCCTTGAGCTATTGTTAAGGCCTGTTGAATTGCCTCTTGCGATTTTATGGTTAAGTTATTCATACCTTATAATACATTAAGAAATTAAAGTACCATAAGTTTCTCAAATTGTAAACCAACCGACACAATCAGCCACAATGTCTTGAAGAGTAAGTGTGTAAGCGACATTTTGACAAAAAAATAGGCGACCCAATGGATCGCCTACCTTAAAAAACTAGAATACACTTACTCTTTTGGACTCATAATTACCTCTATCATATTGGCGTTCTTGAATAGCTGCTTGGCAGCCTTTTGAACGTCCTTAGTGTTAAGCTTACGTACCTGATCTTCGTAACCAGTAACTAAATCGATTCCATTTGAATAGTATTCTCTAATAGTATTCGACCAGAAACGGTTCTCGCGGTAGTTCTCGTTACGTGACTTGAGGAAATACTCACGAGCTTTATTCAAATCCTCCTCGGTTGGGCCTTGATCCATAATCTTTTTAAACTCGGAATGGATTATTCCCACAAGATGATCGGCTTTATCGGGGTCGGTATCGAAATAGATATTTACCATTACTTGATTAACAGGAGTTTTGGAAAGGCGAGCGCGAGCAGAAACGCCGTAGGTTCCTCCCTCCTTCTCGCGAATAGTTTCGGTGTACCTTAATCCTAGGACATGCTCAATGGCATTAACCATAAGGATGTTGTTGAAGTTATATTCAGCCTCACTTTGGTAAGCCACGAAACAGGAACTTTTGGGAACTTGCATCTCGAAAGCAAATGGGGACTTTGTCTCTCCCTTTGGGAATCGAATATTATGATCGGCAAATTTCTCTTTCCTACCTTTACTTGGTAAAGAACCTAGGTAGGTCTCAGCTAAGGGCTTGAATTTATCAATATCGATATTGCCAACAAAAACAAAGGTGAAATCGCTAGCATCGGCAAAACGATCGGTGTAAATTGCTTTGATCTTGTTGAAGTCTACCTCCTGGAGTAAATCAATATTCATAGGTCTACGACGAACATGCCTATTGCTTGAGATAAAGCTAATGGAGTCGCTAAAGATCATGTTAGGATTATTACCTGCATTCTGAATAATAGCCTGTATCCTTGACATATAGGCATTGTAAGATGACTCGTCGAAGCGGGGATTAGTAAAGTACAGATAAACCATCTGCAACATCTCCTCCACATCATTTGGAGAGGCATTGCCATTGAATCCCTCCTCGTTCTCGCCGAGGGTAGGCATTACGTTTACCTTTTTCCCTGCAAGCATTTTCTCCAAATCAACACGGCTATGCTCTCCTACGCCACTCATCATAGCTATGGCCGACACCATTTGGGCTGAAGGCACATCCTCATCTTTAACCAAAGAATATCCTCCAGGGCTATATGCAGAGAGCAGAATCTCGTCCTCTTTAAAATCGGTGGGCTTAACAATCACCTTAACTCCATTTTCAAACTCCCACTCAATGGTCTCTAGAACCTTGCTGGTACTCTCCTTCACAATTTTGCCTGGGGTGGGTAGCTGGCTAACCAAAGGTTCTGTTGAAACATTATCAACATAAGCCTCAAGAGTAGAAGATTTCACGTTCTGATACAATGCCAGAATCTGCTCTTTGGTTGGGATAGACTCCTTCTCCTTCTCAGAAGCAGTAATGAAAATTACCATATTCTCATCGGTGATCCACTCCTTGGCCAGAGTGTTAACATCATCGAGCGTTATTGAGGGTACTAACGATTGAGAGAACATATACTCGAACTCAACACCTGGAATTGGCTCGTTCTCGGTAAAATGAGCAAAATACTCCCATACCAAGTTAGAACTGTTAACCTTGTCGCGCTCCTTGAACTTATTCTCAATGCTGCGCAGCAATTCTGCCTTGGCTCTGTCGAGCTCTGTTTGTGTGAAACCGTGCTGATATACCCTATAGTTCTCCTCAAGAATTGATTTTAATGACCGTTCTGATTGATTCTCACGAGCAATAGCCATGGTTATGTAAGCAGACTTTGTACGAACAATGTCGCCATACTGATTAAAAGCAGCTACAAATGGAGGGTTATCCTTCTGAACCAACTCGTTAAAGCGTGCATTCAGCATTTGAGAGTATAAACGCTGAATTAGACCACTACGGAAATAACCAAGATTCTTCTGGTCAGCAGGAACAACAGGATGCTTATAGTAAACCTCAACCATTGTACGGGTGATCTCAGGATCGACGAAAGTACCCACAAGGGTCTCCTTATGATTTGGCACCTCAAATTCGGGGCGAGGCTGACGATTCTCTCTGGCTGGAATTTGGTTAAAGCGATCCTTAACCTTTTGCTCCATCATTTGAGGATCAAAATCACCTACAATAATAAGCGCCTGTAGGTCGGGGCGATACCAATCTCTGTAAAACTTACGAAGGGTCTCATATTCGTGATTGTTGATCACATCGATATCGCCAATCACATCGCGCTCGGCATACTTCGAACCACGAAGGAGGTAGCTCATTTTCTCCCTCTGAGCCCTAAACTCTGCAGTACGACGGGTTCGCCACTCTTCGCGAATTACACCGCGCTCGGCATCAATCTCCTCATCCTCGAAGGCTATGTAGCTGGACCAGTCGTGAAGAATCAGCAATGCTGAGTCGATTATGGTTTCGCGAGTTAGCGGTACGTTAGATAGGTTGTAGGCAGTAACATCCTGACCTGTAAAGGCATTTACATTATGGCCAAACTTAACTCCAATATTCTCGAGAAAGTTAAGAACGCCTTTATCAGGGAAATTAACAGTTCCATTGAATGCCATATGCTCTGCAAAGTGAGCTAGACCATCCTGACTATCGTCCTCGAGAATAGCTCCTACATTGTGTACAATATAAAACTCGGCACGTTGCTGTGGCTCGGAGTTTTTTCTGATGTAGTAACGCATACCATTGTCTAGCTCGCCAATGATAACTTTTGAATCAACTGGTAGGGGTGTACTCCAGTTAATAGCTGCTTGCTGTGCAAATAGACTCTGACTAACTAGTATGAAAGCTGCCAGCAGCGTTTTGAAGTTCATGTGTCTCATTTGGTTAATTTTCAAATTAAATAATTACAGGTTAATTTTAATAATAAAGTCAAAGGTATAGACTTTGACCTAATTTCATTGTTTAATTAAGCTAAAAAGATGTGTTGTTTGGCTTTGGATATGAATACTATATCCAGAAGATGGGCTTAATTCTTATGATTAAAAAATGGGATGGCAAAACACCATCCCATCCATAGAGTTTATATGACTCCTATTTTTGTGGTGCATTCTTAAGCACCTCAACAAGGAACTTCCAGAACATATCTACGGTATCAATCTTCACCTTCTCGTCGGGTGAGTGAGGGTAACGAATAGTTGGGCCAAATGAAATCATATCGAAGTTTGGATAAACTCCACCAAGTATACCGCACTCAAGGCCTGCGTGAATAGCCTTAATTTCGGGAGTTTTGCCCCAATTAGATTTGTACACCTCGCTCATGGCTTTAAGAATAGCGGAATCCATATTGGGTTTCCATCCAGGGTATGAACCAGCGAATGAAACTTCTGCGCCAGCCATCTCAAAAACTGAGGCAATCTTCTCGCCAAGAGCTTCTTTGGCTGTATCAACCGAGCTACGGAGCAGGCATTGAACGTAAATAACACCATCCTCATTGTAAACGCGGGCTAAGTTTGTGGAGGTTTCAACCAAGCCAGGCATTGCATCGCTCATACGAATAACACCGTTGGGGCAACCAAATACGCCACGAATTATACCCCACTGAGCCTTTGAATCAATAACCGACTTAGGTGTATCAACCTTATCTATAGAGAAAACCATATCGGGCTCAACCTTAGAAAACTCTGCCTTGTATATATTCAGATGTTCTTTGGCTGCTTGCTCAAGATTTGACAGCTTATCGGTTGGAACGCCAACTACAGCAAATGCCTCGCGTGGAATGGCATTGCGTAAACTGCCACCATCAATACTGGCCAAACGAATATTAAACTGCTTCTCGGCATAGCGAAGGAAACGGAACAGAAGCTTGATGGAGTTGCCTCTACCCGAGCTAATGTCCATTCCAGAGTGACCACCCTTAAGACCAGTTACTGATAGCTTTACAAATGCGTAACCCGCAGGAGCAGCCTCTTCCTTGTAAGCTAGCTTAATATTGGCATCCATACCTCCGGCGCAACCTACGTATAGCTCGCCTTCGTCCTCAGAGTCGAGGTTCATTAATATATCACCCTTTAGCAAACCGGGTTTTAGGTTGAAAGCGCCAGTCATACCGGTCTCCTCATCGATGGTAAAGAGCGCTTCAACGGGCCCATGTACTAACGAAGTATCCTCGAGTACAGCCATTGCTGCAGCAACACCAATGCCGTTATCGGCACCAAGGGTTGTTCCATTGGCAGTTACCCATTCACCATCAATATACGCCTCAATGGGATCCTTCTCGAAGTCGTGCTTCTTGTCGCTGTTCTTTTGTGGAACCATATCGAGGTGTCCTTGCAGGATAATGCCCTTTCGATTCTCCATTCCTGGTGTGGCTGGCTTGCGAATAATCACATTTCCAACCTCGTCAACAATAGCTTCCAGACCGAGATCCTTACCAAATTTCACCACAAAATCAACAGCGGCCTGCTCGTGCTTTGATGGTCGAGGAATTTGGGTTAGGCTATAAAAATGTTTCCATAGGATTTTGGGATCCAGGTTTGCAATTGAATTACTCATAGCTAAATAATTTAAGATGTTAAACTTGTGTTAATGGTGATAAAGATAGCTGTTTTTCGTCAGCTTAAAGCTGCTCCTTATCAATAAAAAATATGTTGTACTAAACATACCCTTACTGCGTATTATTGATACTATATCACTAGTGTCCGACTAAGTCTTTTTTTAAATGATAATAATGTAATAGATTTCTCGCTTCGCTCGAAATGACAGGCTGTTACGCTGTATGGGGTGAGGGGGTGAAGGCGGCGTAGCCGCCTTCACCCCCTCACCCCCTTAGACCTCTTGAAAGTACTGTCATTTCGAGCGAAGCGAGAAATCTATATTTATTAGTCGGTCAGTAGTGATACTATATACAACTCAAAGGTTTACTCTTAGGCGCAATTTTTGCTGTAATCGCTTTGGAAACAAAATTAATTTAGCTTTGTTTATAGCATAGAAAGTGATCGAAAAAATATTTTATCTATATATTTGCATATTTAACTAACCACAATACGTTATGAGGAAAATTGTTTTAATGGTTGTTTCCGTTTTGGGTTTTGCTTTTGCTGCCTACTCGCAAAAAGAGAACACAGAGGTGAAATGGTATTCATTTGAAGAAGCCGTTGAGCTTAACAAAACCAATCCCAAGAAAATTTTTATTGATTTATACACCGATTGGTGCAGCTGGTGCAAGGTAATGGATCAAAAAACCTTTAGCCATCCCGAGATTGCAAGCTACCTAAATAAGCATTTCTACCCAGTAAAGTTTAACGCCGAATCGAAGACTCCCGTCACTTTTCAGGGGGTAGTATTTGAGAACAGCGGACAAGGAAGGCGAAGCCCACACGAGCTGGCCGCTGCCCTGCTTCAGGGCAAAATGTCGTACCCCTCAGTGGCATACCTCGATGAGGATAATCGTTTGCTGACATCCGTTCCGGGGTACTACCCTCCAGACAAGATGGAACCAATTCTAAAGTTTTTTGGGGGCAACCATTACAAAACAACAACTTGGGAAGATTTTAGCAAAACCTTTAAGGGGACAATAGAGGCATCAGAATAGCCATACTTACATTAAGCTATAATCAAAAAAGGCTTTGGAAAAACCAAAGCCTTTTTGCGTTTAAAAATTGTTAATCAGCTGCCTCGGCATTCGTAGCATTGGGCCAAACTGGTAAAAGGTAAATGTTTGATTTAGGAACTCCGATTTTGAATCGTGTATTTTTGCCCGCACTGCTACAGGCATCCTGTAGTAAACAACATCCATACGGGGGCCTTTTTTCTCAGTGATAAGCTGGTCAATTACCGATGTTCCTTCCCACTGGTCTACCACGTTAAGCGTAATAAGCACAGGGCTTCCGCTTAAATCAGATGAGGGCAGAACTCCTCTGGAATCGGAAAAGCGAAACAGAATCGTAGAGGTTTCTGTTCCATTGGCCTGGGGAGAATAGTCGAACCAATGAGTGGCTGTTGTGCTAAAAACCTTGCCAGTAAACAAGGTTAGGTACTCCTCCTCGAGGCGCGAAATTTCTTTAAGTACCGCTTCAGCGGCTTTCCCTTCGGCAACAAAATCGGCATCGCCTGCCAGCAATTCCATTCTCCTTTTGCGCAGGGAGAAGATAAAATCGGCAGCCTCTCTAGCCTTGTCCTCAAAAGAGCGTTCAACAACCACCGACCTGTGTACAGGTACGCGAACAAAGGTACTATCCTGAACTACTCGCGAATAGTGCGTGGTTTGCTCAGTAGCAATGTATGGTGAAGGGCTTAAATCGACATAATTCACCTCATCTTTACGAGGTAGGGCTTTAGCAAATTTTGGCGTTGAACTAAAATTGAAATTGGCTGCGGGAATGATTAACCCCTCCTGAGTGATCTTCAAAAAATCAACCGCAAAATCATCGGCTGGCTCAACCACAAAGAGGCTACTAGGATCGGCCTGGTGGTAGGTTTCGGCCATTACACCTAGAATAGACCACGAACCTGTTCGTGTTGTGGCCACATTTTGAATGCCCAAGTATTTTTGTGCAAACCTTGCGTAAGGCCCGGGTATAACCTCAGTGTATTGTGCTTCTACCTTTATCTTAATGCTTGTTTTGGGCACAGCGTAAACTAATCCCCGTGGCGATAGTTCTACCGCTTGGCCAATAGGATTAACAGTTGTTATGGGCTTTTTGGAGCAAGCTGTTGCCAGAAGAGCAACAGCAATTATGGAGATCATAAATTTATTCATATCGATATCATTAAAATTTTTACATTACCATTCTACACCATTTTGGTAACCACAAATATAAACACTAGTGTTTACAATAATGCCATAATATTTGGTAAATGATGCTAAAAACCGACTACTCTAGATGCGAAAAAGCCTTGCCAATATAACAAAGCAAGTCGGTTGCTACCATCGATGTTTGGCTTACACTTTGCGCAACTAAATCGGCAGCCAACCCGTGGATATAAACCCCTACAACACAGGCGCTCTCTGGACTATAACCCTGAGCCAATAACCCTGCGATAATTCCTGTTAGAACATCGCCACTGCCTCCTGTTGCCAAACCAGCATTACCAGTACTATTAACATACACCATACCCGATGGGCAAACCACCTGGGTAAATGCACCCTTTACAACAATAATCACGTTATACTTTGCAGCCATTTCGATGGCTAGGATCAACCTTTTGCATCCTGAACTTGCGTGGCCAAATAGTCGATTGAACTCCCCAACATGAGGAGTAAGGATAGTATTTGCTGGTAATAAATCAAGCAAATCTTTATGCTTCGACAGTATGTTAAGACCATCGGCATCTATCACAAGAGGGATGTTTACACTACCTATAAGATTTCTGAAGGCATTAACCGTAATCTCATCCTGCCCAATACCGGGGCCCACGGCAACTGCGGAATATTTAGTTGATTCGTGAACTTTAGAGAAATGGTTGGTGTCCTCATCGAGTTGCACCAAAGCCTCGGGTGCCTGACTCTGCATAATGGAGTACCCAACCTGTGGTATATGGGCAGTAACAAGCCCCGCCCCTGCCCTAAGGCAAGCGTTTACACTAAGTGTAGATGCTCCCATCATTCCACGACTACCCGCAATAATTAGGGCATGCCCAAAGGTTCCCTTATGGCTAAATATACCTCGAGGTGTATAGTGCTGCTTAACGATTTCAAAATCTACATATATATAAGGTGTAAACTCCTCTTCAATAATATTTCTATGTAGTCCAATGTCAACAACTGCCCACTTTCCTACAAATTTTTCGTTCTCTGGAAAAATGAAGCTAAGCTTGGTAAACTGCAGGGTTAGCGTGAAGGAGGCCTTAACAACAGGGTTTGGGTTGGGCGATGGGTTATCTTCACCAAAGAGGCCAGAGGGAATATCAATAGCCACAACAGCTGAAGACAAACTATTTATATGATCAACTAGCTTTGCGGCGACTCCATCAAGTGGTCTTGACAAACCCGAACCAAAGAGAGCGTCAATAACAATGGTATCAGGGTCAGAAGCAGGAAAATCCGATTCATTTAAAATGTAGTTTGGAGTCACAACCCCTTGCATCTCAAGGCGCTTAATGTTCACCTGAATGTCAGAAGAGTAATTTGCACTACCAAGAATATGGAGCTTAACATGGTAACCAATTTGGGCAAGCATACGAGCCAGAGCCACACCATCGCCTCCGTTATTGCCAGGCCCTGCATATACAGCAAAACACTTGGCATAGGGATATTTAGCTACAATGTGGTGAAACAATTTTGTGGCAGCCCTCTCCATTAAGTCTATTGACGAAATAGGCTCGTGCGCTATGGTGTAGGCATCAATGGTTTTTACTTGGCTACATTTAAAAATCTTCATTTCATTAGTATCATAATGTCAAGCAAATATAAAACATTAATATGATTGCTCCTATCGAAGGATACCCAAGAGCTAAACGGTAATTATTTGCTAAATTGCGGGTTTTAAAGTAAAGCACATAATGGTATGAAAACATTTAGTATTGAGGAAGAATATATCCAGCTTATCCAGCTGTTAAAGGCATCGCGGTTGGCCCAAAGCGGTGGAGAGGCACAGCAACTTGTGGTAGAGGGGCTAGTAAAGGTAAACGGAATGTTAGAGAGCCGCAAGAGAGCCAAGCTCCGCCCTGGTGATGTTATTGAGTTCAATGGGCAGAGCATTAAAATTGTCTCCAAATAACACCATATCCACAAATGCAATCGGGGAACCCATGAAAAGGATTGCAGCTATACTGTTGCTATTACTTGTTACCAGTATCTTGGATATATTTGGCCAGGACAGATATTTCGTTGAGTTTATCGACAAAACAGGAACTGAGCACACGCTCCAAAACCCATCAACCTACCTCTCTCCAAAGTCCATTGAACGGCGAAGAAGGCAGAGCATCGGCATAAACGAAATCGACTTACCGGTATCAGAGGCATACGTAAGGCATATTAGGCAACTTGGCGTAGAGGTTGTTTTCACATCGAAATGGCTAAACGGGGCAGTAATAAAAAATGCTACCAGCAAACAGATTCGACAATTACAAAAAAAAGAATGGATTAAAAACGTACTGCTAATATACGACTCGAAGGTAAAGGGTACTCCCACCCCCGATTTTACAACCTACACAGCATACCGTGCCGCCAACGATTCATCAAATTTCTATAATTATGGGCCAGCTATGGAGCAGGTTGCGATGGTAAACGGACAAGATCTCCACAACCTTGGTTTTAGGGGAAAGGGGATGACCATAGCTGTTCTTGATGGTGGGTTCTATAAGGCGAACATTCTTCCCGTTTTCGATAGCCTTTGGACTAACCAACGTGTTGTTTTTGAAAAAGATGTTGTTGATCCGGAATCCAATCTGTATCAACAAAATTCTCATGGAATGTTTGTGCTTTCGGTTCTGGGTGCAAATGTAAATGGGCTAATGGTTGGTACTGCTCCAGAAGCTGATTATGCACTAATACGATGTGAAGACACATACTCGGAGCAGGTTATAGAGGAGTACTACTGGGCCAAAGCCGCCGAGCTGGCCGATAGCTTAGGAGTAGATATCATCAACTCGTCCCTGGGATACTACGAATACGACGCCCCATGGCAATCCCTTAGCTACAATCAACTCGATGGCAAAACAACCCCCATAGCACGGGCAGCAAGCATTGCAGCACAGCTAGGTATGCTTGTAGTTGTCAGTGCTGGCAACGAGGCCATAACCGAATGGAGACATATAATTTCACCTGCCGATGCCCACAACTGCATTGCAGTGGGTGCAGTAAATGCCAAGGGCAAAGTCTCGTCATTTAGCTCCATAGGCCCAACTTCCGACGGCAGAATTAAGCCCGATGTGGTTGCACTTGGCGAGAATACAGTGGTGCAAACAACAGAAGGCGAGATAGGCACTGCCGATGGGACATCCCTTGCGGCACCCATCGTGTCGGGTTTTGCGGCTTGCCTCTGGCAAGCCCTGCCACACCTTACAGCCAAAGAAATTTCAGAAATTATAATTCAGTCGGCAAGTCAACACAATGCTCCAAACAATAGATTGGGCCACGGCGTACCAAATTTTTTGAAAGCATTGGAAGCATCAAAACAAGAAAAAGGATTTAAACCATGAGCGGAAAGAACACCCTATCGCTGTTTGAGGTAAGCCAAAAAATTTCGAATGCATTGCAGGATGAATTCCCCGGTACGCAATGGGTAATTGGCGAAATTAGTGAGATAAAACAGAACGTCTCAGGACATTGCTACCTAGAGCTTGTGGAAAAGGACACTAGTAACGATTACCCCAAGGCCAAAGCGCGCGGAACAATATGGGCTCGAACCTATAGGATGATTAAACCATATTTTGAAACCGCTACTGGGCGAAGGCTACAGGCTGGCTTGAAGGTGCTAGTGCAATGCACGGTAAACTATCACCCTGTTTATGGCCTATCCCTCAACATAGTTGATATTGACCCAACATTTACCCTTGGGGACATTGAGCTAATGAGGCAGCAAACCATCAACAAGCTGATTGCCGAGGGGGTAATGGATATGAACAAGGAGCTGGAGCTGCCGCTACTACCCAAAAATATTGCCATCATTTCTTCGCCTACCGCAGCTGGCTTTGAGGATTTTGCCAACCAGCTCACACAAAACCCCTATGGCTACGTTTTCAATATTAAGCTCTTTACTGCAACAATGCAGGGCGATAAGGCTGAGGAGTCAATCATTATGGCTATGGATAGAATTTATTCCGATATCACGAGTTGGGATGTGCTAGTAATTATTCGGGGAGGAGGCTCGCAAGTTGACCTGGGCTGTTTTGACAGCTACAACCTAGCCAACAATATTGCCCAGTTCCCTTTACCTGTAGTTACAGGTATTGGCCATGAAAAAGATGTGACTGTTACCGATATGGTGGCTCACACTCGGCAAAAAACGCCTACGGCTGTGGCAGAGTTTTTGATTGCTCAGTTTGTGAATGCCGAAAACTGGCTAATTGAGGCAAACGACAATTTTACAGATGCTGTGAAACTTGTAACAGTTTCGAACGTTCAAGCCCTTAGTAGATATTCTAGCCGGTTATTTCCAGCAGTAATCAAGGTAACGCAACTTGCAAATAGCCAGCTACAAAGAGGCACACATAAGGGGCACGAGGCTATAAACAAAACAATTGCATATAGAAACACATTTTTACAACGAGTTTTAAGCAAGACTGAGACCCATGCAGAAGTTAAAATCAATAGGCAACAAGGAGTTTTAAACCAAATGCAAAAGCAGGTAAAAGCAGATATCAATAGCCTGCTACAAAAGGAGAACAGGAACACTATTTATTACGAAAAGAACGCTAAAGCATTAGACCCTATTAATATACTGAAGCGAGGTTTTTCTATTACCATACACAAAGGTAAAGTTTTAAAAAGTAGTGATGTTGCCAATGCGGGTGACAAGATTGAAACAATACTGGCCAACGGCAAGCTGGTTAGTACCATTGAAGACAAAAGCAATTAAAGATTTACTTGTACAAACCATATCAAATGATTATATTACTCAGAAAATACTCGCTAGTGAAATCAAAACTATTACCATTCCTTATACTTTGCTTGTCGTTTAGCTCCACTGTAGGGCAAATTAATTCACCAACAGCTGATAGTCTTAAGCTCGTTGCGAAGAGTAACGATCCCAAAAAACAGGTTGATGCATACATTGATTTGACTAGATTATACTGGGCTATCAGCTTTGACTCTAGCTACGTGTATGCCAACAAAGCGCTTGAGATAGCTCAACGATCAAAAAGCAGTGAATTATTGGGCGATGCCTACAATAACTTGGGTAACACCTACCTAACCAACAGTAGATTTGAAGAATCATTGCCTCACTACGAAAAGGCACTAGAGATTAGAAAAAAAGATGACAATCGAACAAAAATTGCCCACACTAAAAACAACCAGGGATTTGCATACCGCAATATTAATATGTACTCCGAAGCCATAACGGCGTTTAAGGAAGCTGCTGATATTTTTAAAGAGCAGGGCGATGAGGAAAGCTATGCTTATATGCTAATGTATGTGGCCAGCACCTACTCAAGAGTAAACGATAACAACAAGGCTCTTGAGTTTGCCATAAAGTCTGCCAACTATTTTTTGCAAAAGGACGATGAGTACGGTATTGCATATACCTACAATTTTATTGGCGATTTGCACAACAACCTAAGCAATCACAACCTGGCCCTCGAGTACATTACCAAAGCTTACGAACTATACCTAAAAATTGAGGATGCCGAGGGGCTAACCCAAACAACCAATAGCTTAGGAATTATTTATGGCGAGCTTAATGAGGGGGAGAAATCGTTAGAGTTTTACCAAAAATCGTTGGAACTGGCCATTGAGCGAAACAGTATCAACGGTCAAGCTGTTGCCTATAATAACATCGGGTTTCAGCATACAAAACAAAAAAATTACAGCCAAGCACTAGAGGCTTATACAAAATCATTAGCCCTTAGCGAGCAAGACAACCAATACGAAAGCCTGATGAATACCTATAACAATATAGCGTGGGTATACTATCATCAAGGCAATATCGATCAAGCTCAAAAAACAGTATTTAAAGCTTTAGAATACGCCAATTTAGATGGAGTAGATCTTTACCTAGCCGAAAGCCATGAAATCCTAAGTCAAATTTACTACAAGAAAGGCGAGTACAAGAAGGGCTTTGAACACCTAAGCAAACTCCGTTCGATGAACGACAGCCTCTACAAATTGAGTAGTACCAAAGAGTATATGGAGATGCAGGTTCAGTTCGAAACCGAGCGCAAGGAGAAGGAGATTGAGTTGCTAAAAAAGAACGACGAGATAAAGAACCTGGAGCTGCAAAGGCAAAAAAACCTAAATATATTCTGGCTAGTTACCCTACTGGTTCTTGTCGCTTTTGGCATTAGCACGATTCTAAATTTACGATCCAAACATAAGGTAAACCAGCTGCTAACCGAAAAAAATATATTACTGGAAGAAACAAATACTAAGCTTATTGATTCGGAGAACCACCTAAAGGAGCTGAATATTACCAAGGATCGTTTCTTTTCCCTCATAGCACACGATTTAAAAAATCCTTTCAATGCCCTAATGGGCTTTAGCGATTTGCTGTACAACAACTTTGAAGAATACACAGCTAAAGAGAGCAAGGAGTTGATAAAAATTATATACGACTCTTCACAAAACCTATATAAGCTACTCGATAACCTTTTGCAATGGTCAAGGGCGCAGCTGGGTAGCATTATGTATAGCCCAGAACTGTTCCCCCTACGTAATATAGTTACCGACGAGGTGGATATGCTTAAGCCAATAGCCGAGAACAAGGAGGTAAAGATTACTACACGGATAGAAGAATTTTTAATTGTTTGGGCCGATAAGAACTTGGTAGCCGTTATCATTAGGAACCTAGTGAACAATGCCATTAAGTTTAGCAGCAGCAACGATAAGATACTCATCTCCGCTATTGAGTATGACAATTTTGTTGAGGTATCGGTTAGTGATACCGGTGTTGGAATTGACAAGGAAGACCAAGATAAGCTTTTCAGAATTGAAACCTCATTTACATCGAAAGGCACAGCCGATGAGAAAGGGACAGGGCTTGGCCTTATACTATGCAAAGAATTTGTTGAAAAGAACGGAGGGAAAATTTGGGTTGAAAGCAACAAGGAAGGTGGAACCACATTCAAATTTACCCTACCTTCCATCCGCTCGGCACATAATTCTTAACCTTAACATTGAAAGTCATCAATAATGCCAAACGTATCAACCGCTCGCACTTATGCAGTTTTTGCAATTGCCATACTCCTTAGTAGCCAAGCCTTTGCAACCAACATACGCTGTAGTACCCCGAGCATAAAGCAAGGCTACCGATATCTACATGAAAACCCGTTAAAAGCGTCAGCATATACCAACAAAGCGATACAGGAAGCTAAGGTGCAAGCAGATTCCATATGCCAAGCCAACGGGTATGCCCTGCTATGCAGAATAAGTATTTTGCAAGATAAGATAGATTTCGCCAGGCACTACCTCGACTCATCTAAAGCATTTACTACCACCATCAATCCCGAGATTATTAGAGCCGAAGTTGAACTAAACAGCAAGTTGGGTAACCATAAGGCCAATGTTGAGCTACTTGACAAATCAAAAAAGACAGCGAGTAAACAGGGACAATTGGATGTAATGATAAGACTCCTGCTGATAAGTAGCGATATATATAGGCAGGAATTGGATCTAGAGCAATCGGAGGCTATGGCTTTGCAAGCTCTTGAAATGGCATCATCAAATAAACTTACTGAACAAATCGCCACTTCGCATAGGACATTGGGTAGCATACACCTTCAGAAGGGCAACTACGATGCTGCCCTGGAAAGTTATACCAAGGCCGAAACTCTTTTCGCAAAGGTGAACGATATCGACAACCTACTTATAACCCAACGAAACATAAGCTTAGTCTATCGAAACAGAGGTGATTACAGCACCTCTTTAGACAAGCTAAATGACGCGCTAAGCACTGCTCTACAGGAGAATAACCCCGATGAGTTGGGGCAGATATACAACCTTATAGGCAGCACCTATGCCCGAATGGGCAAATCGATGGAGGCACTTGAGAACTACAACCTCAGCCTGCGATACCGAGAGGAGAATCAGCTGCTGGCAAGCTATGCATCTACCCTTGAGAACATTTCCAGAATTCAACGTGATCTGGGGCAGTATGCAGAGGCACTCCGTAATCTAAACTTAACAATTAGCATAAGTAAGGAGTTGAACGATGCCCAGCGTATGGCATCAACCTACAACGAGATGGGAAACCTATACGGGCAGCAGGGGCAGCTAGCCGATGCGCTAACAAATTACCTGAACTCCCTAAAAATCCGACAGGAAGCAAACCTTCACTCCGAGGTCTCGCGGTCACTCATCAACATTGGCATTACCTATCGCCAGCTCAAGTCGCACCACAATGCGTTAAAATACTTTACCCAAGCGCTGGAGCTTATAACGGACGAATCGGATCCTATGGGTAAGTCATGGGTATACATTCACCTAGGCAACACCCACAGAGATATTGGAAACCTTAAGGAAGCCGTAGGCAACTACACCAAAGCCCTGGAGCTAAGGAAAAAAACTGGGAACCAGCAACTAATAACCCAAGCTATGCGAAGCCTGGCCGTTGCCCATAGCGAGAACAATGAGTTCGCTAAGTCGCATCAAATCTTCGATCAAGCACTAGCTATTGCCCAACAACAAAACGACGAAAAGGCAATTGCCGATTTGTACAACGAGCTGGGCAACCTTTCGCTTAGGGAAGGGCAATTGAGAAAAGCCCTCGCATACTTCGAGGATGCAGCAGAGCTGTATGGCAAGCTATTCGATCTTGAGCGGAGGGGACTCTGCATTAGAAAGATTGGAGAAATCCATACTACACTGGGCAACTCTACTGAAGCCATTGAGAACCTACAGCTTGCCCTCTCGCTTGCACGCAGAACCAATAATGCCAAGCTAAAGGAACTTACCCTGCTTGCCCTATACGAGTTTCATAGTAAAAAAGGGCAGTTTAATGAGGCATTAAACTTTTTTGTTAAGCATATCGAAGTTAGGGATAGCCTTAACGCCATCTCGGAACAGGAAGCCGTATGGCAGGCAAGCCTCGACCTGGAGCTGAATAAAAAGGCCGAAGAGATTAGAGCCATCGAAGGAGAGGTTGAGGTACTGAGGGCTGAAGCCCAGCTTAAATCCATTCAGCTAGAACAGCAACGAATGGTCAAAAATTTTCTTGTAATAAGCTCAGTATTTGTTCTTGTTATTGCTATTGGTAGCATTTTTGGGTATGTAATCATCAGAAAAAAGAATAGCACGCTAAACATAGCCAACGAGAAGCTGGCCAAATCGGAAAAGGAGCTAATGCGAACCGTTCAAACCAAGGATAAGCTGTTCTCAATTATTGCCCATGATCTTCGCAGTCCATTCACCGCTCTTGTTGGGCTAACCAGCGTATTGGCAAACCAATCATCGGAGATGAAAAGCGATGAGGTAAAAGAGTACGGGTCGCTTATTCATGAATCGTCGCAAAAGTTGCTAAACCTTATTGAGAACCTACTTTACTGGTCGCGAAGCCAAACTGGCAAGCTGAAACTTGTGCCCAAAGAATTTACTATCCACAACCTTGTGGCCGAAGTGAGTAGCGTGCTGTCTCTGCAGGCCAATGCCAAACAAATAAGCATTGAGAACAATATCGACCCAAGCACTTTAGTTTTTGCCGATTACGAAACCTCGGCCACGGTTATCAGGAATCTTATTTCAAACGCCATAAAGTTTACCAATGCAAATGGCCAAATAGCAGTTGATGCAGAACAGAAAGGCCCTATGGTTGAGATAAGGATTACCGATAATGGAGTAGGAATAAGCCCTGCAAATCTTTCGAAACTCTTTAAAATTGAACAAAGCTTTAGCACCAAAGGCACTGGCGAAGAGGCTGGTACCGGCTTAGGACTAGTGGTTTGCAAGGAGTTTGCAGAAAAGAACAAAGGAACAATTGATGTGATTAGTAAGGAAGGGCTTGGAACGACTTTTATAATTAAGCTACCTGCAGCGTAACTGCTAAAAGCAGGTACCTAAAGCATATTCACTACTTTTGGGAATGAAGCAGTATTCTATTATCCTAAATTTGTATGGTATCTAACATTTTACTTCTCGCTGCTGGTTTCTTCGTATTAATCAAGGGCGCAGGTTGGTTAGTGAGTGGTGCTTCGGCTCTGGCCAAACGATATAACGTTTCCGACTTGGCCATTGGCTTAACCATAGTTGCCTTTGGCACCTCAGCTCCCGAGCTGGTAGTGAACGCCATATCATCAACACAAAACCTACCCTATCTGGTTTTTGGAAATGTTATTGGGAGTAACAACTTCAACATATTTGTGATACTTGGTATTGCTGGGCTTATAACCCCTTTGGTGGTTCAATCGAGCACTGTATGGAAAGAGATTCCCATCTCGTTCCTTGCCATAGTGACATTCTACCTACTTGCAAACAACTTTTTCGTTTCATCCAACCCCTACCTTTCGCGTATCGATGGTGTTATACTTCTTATATTCTTTGGCCTTTTCCTGCTTTATGTATACAAGCAGCTAAAAACTAGCGAAGTATCAACAGAGGATACCGCCAAGGGGTATAGCACATCCAAAATTTGGTTACTTATAATACTAGGGCTTGGGGGCTTGGTGCTTGGGGGGCAGCTGGTGGTTCGTAGCGCAACCAGTTTGGCCACCTCACTGGGGGTTAGCCAAAAGATAATTGGTTTAACCATAGTTGCCTTTGGCACATCATTACCCGAGCTAGCCACTTCGGTTGTTGCTGCACTTAAAAAGAATAGTGATATTGCTGTTGGCAATATCATTGGGTCAAACATTTTCAACATATTCCTAATTTTTGGCGTAAGCTCACTCATAAGGCCAATGGAGTTCAGCAGTACCTTCTCTGTCGATATCTTACTGCTAGCATTAGGAACCCTTATCCTATTTATCGCCATGTTTACAGGGCGAAAGAAAAAACTTGACCGGTGGGAGGCAGCAATTTTATTGCTAATCTTTGCTGGATATACCGTATATTTGGTGGGCAAAGAAGTGTAGCTACTTGTACAACACAATCGTATTTTAAACAGAAATAGTAATACCTATGGCTAAGAAGAACCTTTCGTACTCTGAGGCAATTGCAGAAATAGAAAGCATTGTGGAGAGGATTGAGAATAATGAGCTCGACATTGACGAGCTGGCACAAAACGTAAAGCGTGTTGCCGAGCTAATAAAATTTTGTAAGGCAAAGCTAAAATCAACCGAGGAGGAGGTTGAGAAGATTTTAAAAGATTTTGACGAGAGCTAAAAAAAAGGAGCCCCCAGCTGGGCGCTCCTTCAAATTCAAAAAGATACAATGCTATAAGCTAATCTTTCCCGGTTTTATCATATTCTCAGGTGCCAAAATTTTATCGAGTTGCTCCTGCGTAAGGATCTTGTGTTCAAGCACCAATTCGTATACACTCCTACCCGATTTAAGCGCCTCCTTGGCAATCATAGTCGACTTTTCGTAACCAATAATTGGGTTCAGAGCGGTTACCAGCCCAATGCTATTGTGCACCAACTCACGACACCTCTCCTCATTGGCCGTAATACCATCAACACAACGATATTTGAGCGTATTCATTCCATTCTTTAACATTTCGATTGATTCGAACAAGCTTTGCACAATGATAGGCTCAAACACGTTTAGCTCCAGCTGTCCTCCTTCTGCAGCCATAGTTACGGTGAGGTCGTTACCAATTACCTTAAATGCTATTTGATTTACCACCTCGGGAATAACCGGATTAACCTTACCCGGCATGATGGACGAACCGGGCTGCATTGGGGGTAGGTTAATCTCATTAATACCTGTTCTTGGCCCCGATGATAACAGCCGTAGGTCGTTACAAATCTTCGATAGCTTAACAGCCAAACGCTTAACAGCCGATGAATACATAACAAAAGCACCTGTATCCTGGGTGGCCTCAACCAGGTTAGTGGCAAGCACCACATCCATATCGGCAATGCGCTTGAGGTGCTTCATAACCTTCTCGGTGTATTCAGGTTCCGAGTTTATTCCTGTTCCAATGGCAGTTGCGCCCATATTCACCTCAAGGAAAAGTTGGGCATTCTGGTTTAGCCTTTCTACCTCCTCAGCTAATGTTACCGCATACGCCTCGAACGATTGCCCAAGGGTCATGGGTACAGCATCCTGCAGCTGGGTACGTCCCATTTTAATTATATGGGCAAACTCCTTGGCCTTGCTTTGGAATGACTCAACAAGGGTATTAAGCACAGAAATCAACTTTTTGTTGGAGTTGATAAGAGCAATTTTTACCGCTGTTGGATACGCATCGTTGGTCGACTGCGATAGGTTCACATGGTTATTTGGATGGCAGAACTCGTACTGACCCTTCTCATAACCCATAATCTCCAGGGCACGATTTGCAATAACCTCGTTGGCATTCATGTTGGTTGATGTTCCTGCTCCACCCTGAATCATATCGACAACAAAGTGGTTATGGTACTTTCCGTTCTTTATATCTTCGCAAGCTGTAACAATGGCATCCCTCACCTCTTTCGAGAGTAGTCCCAGCTCAAAGTTTGCCTCTGCTGCCGCCTCCTTCACAATGGCCAAAGCATCGATTAGGCTTGGATAAAAGTTGAGGGTTACACCGCTGATATTAAAGTTCTCGATTGCCCTAAGGGTTTGAACACCGTAATAGAATTCGGAAGGAACATCCCGGTCGCCAAGCAAATCATGCTCACGACGGGTACTTCCCGACTCGTACTGAGCGGCAGGGTTTATCATCCGGTTGTTGGCATGCCGCATGCGGCGCGAGATAACCCTTGCAATATTCGAGAATATCTTGAGGGTGGTTTCTGCGCTTAGGCTAAATGCCTTATTCTCTAGAATAAAAACGGTGGTTGCAACCAAAGCCCTTGCCGATGTGGAGTGCGGAGAATCGCTAGCCCATGACCCCTCACCAAGGAAATCGCCCTTGCTAAAGTAGGTTAACTTTAGCTCTACCCCAAAGGAGTTGCTCTTGAATAGCTCAACCGAGCCTTTGTATATAATGAAGATGCTCTCCCTTGCACCATTCTCACGAAATAGCAGCTCATTGGGTTTAAATGTTTTATGCCTAATGCAGCTGGTAAGGTTTTCGTACTCCTTGTCGGTAAGCCCACGAAAAAGTTCTATCTTCTTCAGGAACTCAATTACTTCAACGTTATCCATAAAAAGATGTATTAAAATGTATTGGTTTATGTTGGAATTTTTACTGCTGAAAGCACGTCAAAAACTCTATGTATTCTTGGCTGAATGCTTACCACACAAAGGTATTCAAGTAATTTGTGATTAACCAATAAAAAGGGATGATCTTACTAACCATTATAAAACATCTTTTCCCATACCAAACATTTTGGTTAATGCCTCATTATTTGGAAAGTAAGCGTGAATGGCAAAACGAAAAAACCCCGCACACAGCGGGGCTAAACCAAAACATAATTACAAACCAAACTAACCATTAAAAAGTTTATGTTCCTTCAACACAATGTCGAAGTCGAAATCGCTTAAATCCTCATTGAAAAATGAGACTATTCCATCGAGGGTAACAGCCTGCGATACGCTAGTGCTTGAGTACTTATAGATAATATTGGCTAAAAGTTTCAACTGGTTCTGATTCGCAACGAGCACCTGAATTGGGTCAATATCACCAAATCTAACAATTGTCTCCACTTTTTTAAGCTCACCCAGGTTGGTTGCAATAATTTCCTTAAGCTGGTGATACGCGTTGGAGGCAGGGGTATTCCTACGGCTTACTATACCCACCACCTGCATAGTACTAGGGTCAATTAAAGGCGACCCACTGTTTCCATAGCTTACCTGTCCATCAAACTGGATAAACCTATTGCCATCTGCGTTGGCAAAAACGGAGGAAATAAGCCCCGACTTGATGGCTAAGTTAGAGTAGCCAAAGTTGAAGCCCAACGCTGCTACCGTTGAGCCAATCGTATAGTTACGCTGCTCGCTAAGCGTTAGGCTTGGAATCTTCTCAAATTCAGGTAAGTCGATATTAAAAATGGCGTAATGGCCATTATTGTCGAGCACACCAATACGGTGTTCTTTAATTAGCTCGGCATAAGGGATCTTCATTGATGCTGCTACAGTATTTGCATCGGCCTCAACAAAGGTGATTTGTACTTTGTGTGCTTTCTCAATACAAAAGGCATGCTGTGTGGTAACCAGAAAATTTTTTACTTTAAATCCCGTAAGTGAATCGATACATACTCCCCTCTCATTTAAAAAATTCAATTGGCAAACTGAAGCATGGCATGAGGTCCAAACATTGCTTAGCATATGGGTAGGGTTTTGGTTTGTTGTTTAAAAAAAGCAGACTGTGTTAAAAAGAGCGTACAATGGTAAAAACAAACAGCATGGTTACCACAAAGAACACTACAAAAACACCAACATCAACTGTTATGCGGTTGATTAGGCCTGATTTGAAAAAGGTTTCTACTCTTTTCATAACTTTATCTTTTTAAACGTACTGATTGACTATGATGCCGTGGAACAAAACGAAATGGTTTTTGATGAAAAAAAACTATCTTTAAACCACCAATAAACTTTTGAACTTTTTTACAGTAGCAAAACTATTGGAAATAGGAGGGTGTGCCAAGGGTCAAAGTTGTCAATTTTTACAAAGTGGCTTTATGGTAGAGCAAATCTCCCTTAATTCTCACTGTATTTACTGATATTCAATATTTTTAACGCTTTCTAAATGGCAATATGCCAAAATTATGATACAAAGACTCAAAGAATCGGTTGAGGCAAAGTTTGGCCGGAAGATTGCTTACCAAAAAGACTGCATATCGCTGTCCGACAGCGTATTTAAACTCACATCCGAAATCCTTAGCCCTTCTACCTTAAGACGTTTCTTCGGCTTCCTGTCAACGAATTCTAATCCATCACGTGCCACGCTTGACATCCTCTCGGTGTACTGCGGATACAATAACTGGGAAAGTTTTAAGGATAACAATAGCGTATCGCACTCAACAGAGCCCATAATCGACCTTTGGGAAAAGGCCAAGACAGAAGCAAACGCCATCAGCGAAAAGAATTGCAAGTCGTTGAAACAGGAGAATTCCCTAGGTTTTTCCAACAGTATTGCCCGGGAGTTTGCCCACGACAGGCTGGAATCATTCCTCAACACAAGCTACAGTGCAACCCCATTTATTGGCCCCGGGGGCTTCGGAAAAACTACGCTGCTAATTAAATGGTACGAGGATTTTAAGGCTAACGCAAGGAGTGAAAACCATATCATTCTATTTATCCCTGCCATACACCTCGAAAACTGGGTTAGCAAGGAGAACTACCTCGACGATTGGATACTTTCCCTTTTGAACCTCTCTCAATCGGGATTTTTTGAAACCCTAAACTCCAATCCGAACCTTGCGTTGGGGAAATTTATTCTAATTATCGATGCGCTCGATGAGATTGAGGCAAACCTTGCAAAAACTGAACGGATTTTTAATGCACTACATAAGCTTACCGCTAGCTTATCAAGCCAATGGTTTCGGCTTATAACCTCTGCTCGCTTCTCAACGTGGGTTCAGTTCACCAATCTTGCAAATAATATTGACACTTGGTACTTTGCCTCACCCGATAAAATTTTTACACAGGGTACAAATATGCCTCCCCTGAGCGATAACGAAATACAAAGCATTATTGACCTCACCATAAATAGCGGCAGCTTACCCCGAATGATAATTGAGGAGATTCCCTACGATCTGCTTCAAATCATTTCGCATCCATACTACCTTCAGCTGTTTATTGAGATATATAACCCTACTAGCCTTCATCTAATCTCCGATAAGATTGACCTACTGACGGAGTTTTTAAAAAAACACATTTATCAAAGTAATCTAGCCGACGAGAAGAGTGATATACTATACGCTATAGTTGAACTCTCGCACCAAGAGAAAACCTACGGCCTAGTTAAAAAGAACGATCTTAAGGAACGCTACCCCATTCACCTCAAGTCTGTTGGAAACTATGCCACGGCTTACAATCAGCTTTTATCATTTGGGATACTATCCGAAGAGATCACAAAGAATGAGTATGGCCAATACACTACCTATACCAAGGTAAATCAACGCATCCTTTTCAGAATGCTCTTGGCGCATAAGCTAATCGAGAAAAACAATGGAATCACCTTTGAACTTTTTACAACAATTGAGAAGGAATACTCTGGTTCCCTTATACTTGGCCATCTCATAAACTTAATTTTCGAGCTTGCCTACAAGCGAAAGAGTGTTGATGCGTTAAAACCATTCTTCAATCTTAAGGACGAATCGCTCGATCAAGCCTTTAGGTTCCCAAATATCCACAATGCTCTGGCTAAGGATGAGCTAATGAGGCGAGAGCTAATACCTTACTATGCAAGTAATGCCCGAGCCCGAAAGTTCCTATTCGAACGGCATATCAATTTAAATACTATCGCCAACAGCTCAAGGCTGCTTTATTTTAACTACATCCAAAACTCAACCACCGAAAAGGATATCTTTGTTGGCAAAACATTGCTATACACCTCAAGCGCTTACTCAATGGACTTCACGTGGGTAAATCAGTTTGGCGCCGATTTTCCCATGGATGTGCCCCACCATGGCACCTCTCCCATTATAGCTGGGCTATGGTTTACCTGTAGATTTATAGTTGCCTTTGTTGGAGGGACTAAAGACTACGATGTTATATTGAAACATATTGATTTCTATCAAGCCATACACCAATCGGAATGGAATATTAACGATAGGTACAACTATGAAATAGGCCTCTTCCTAGGCCTGCTTACTACAAAGCAGTATGAGGTAATTCGCAACAGGATAAACCCATTGCTGATGGAGCAAAGCCACGATATGATGAACCAGGAGGAAAAAGCCCTTACCCTGTATTTAGAGCTAGCTCAATGGCACATAAACAAAACATTAGATGACCTAACAGCCCAAAGAATTCTGCAACACATGGACAATACCCCCGAATGGGCCAGATACCAAAGTGCAATTGTTGGAAAATCATGGATGGCCATGTACTACTTCACTCGAGGTCATATCGAAAAATCGTACGAATATTTTAAAAAAGCATTGGAGATTAGCAATGTTGCAGGGTACACAATTTACGAGGCCAAGCTACTCTATAGCCTTTCGAAAGTACTCGAAAGTATTGGCGAGAGCCAAAGGGCTAACGATTGCAACAAGCTTATTGAAACCCTCACGGATAGAAGTAATATCGATTTAGGATCGCTTTAGCTCGTCCTATGGTAGCTAATTAGCTCATCGATGGGGTATTGCAACACCTTATCTAGCTGAGCACCATACCTATGGAGCACATTCTGCAGCTCCTTGGCAAAGACTACCCCAACAGATCCGACCACCCCCACAGGCTCTACCGATAGCTCCATATACTTTAGCAGATGCTTTTCTATGAGCTGAACAAAACAGTCGTCAATAAGCTGTGCAATGCCTTCATGCGACGAAAGTTTCGCAATAATATCGGTAAAACCAGCAAGAAATGGGGCTGGTGAAGGGCTTGAATAAACTCGTTTTAGAATTTCCTCAACGGACAATGGACAAAGGGTTTCAATTTCATTACGTAATGTTTCTGGCAACTCATTGTAAAGCCAGCGCTTTACAAACTCTTTTCCCAAATGCGCACCACTACCCTCATCGCCTAAAATATAACCTAACGAGGGAGTATGCCTAACCAGTTCAACCCCATTGTAAAAGCCCACATTCGACCCAGTGCCAAGTATAACCACAATCCCCTGCCTGTTACCAAAAAGCGAACGGGCAGCTCCCATCAAATCGCTTGTTACCTCCACAGTGGTAACGTTGCAAAAAATCTTTCTCAGATTGGAAGCGACAATATCCTGCATCGACTGATATGCGCAACCTGCACCATAAAAAAACACCTGAGTAACCCCTCCTCTATCAACATTGTCTGCTATTGCTTCATTTAGAGCATCCGAAAAGTTTTCTCTATGATGATATGGGTTTAGCCCCTGGCTAAAAAAATCAATCTCTGCTCCGTTGGGCATTAAGGCCCTCCAGTGTGTTTTAGTCGATCCGCTATCGGCAATTAGTATCATTGGCTAGCCTTTTTCTTAACTCGTTTAAGTGTGAGCAGGTTCATAGGGTTGGTTGTCATCCCCTCTACCTGTGGGTTTACAAATCGAACCACTTTATCGTAAAACATTGGTATAACAGGAACTTGGGCCATTACAAGCGAGTCCATCTTATTATAGATTGCATATCGTTCGGTATCCGACGAAATACGAAGGGCTTTTTGATAAAGGCTATCGAACTCGCTATTGGCAAAGTGTGTATAGTTAGGCCCTCCTGGACTAAAATTCTCCGACAGGAATAGCGAAAGGTAGTTCTCGGGGTCGGCATAATCGGCCACCCAGCTGCCCCTAAACATCATCAGCTTTGAATTGGCCATCATCTCGCGGTAGGCTGGGCCAGGAAAAACCTCAACCCTTAGCGGGATACCCACATCGGCCAGCTGATGTTGAATAAACTCAGCAATATCAAGGTAATCGCTGGTTGTACTAAGTACAATCGTCTCTAAACCCTTACCATCGGGGTAACCTGCATTGGACAGAAGTTCACGGGCAAGTTCAGGGTTGTAGCTGTAACCCATCACCTTATGGGAGAAACCGGGCATACCGTTGGGCACAAAACCGTTGTGCGCTGGGTAACCCATATTGCTCCGCAGGTAGGTCATCATTCGCTCGCGGTCAAATCCGTAGGCAATGGCTTTACGAACCTCCAGCTTACTTAGTGGGTGATTTTGTGCAATATCCAAAGTGGTGTCCACAAGTATGCCCAAATACTCAGTGTTCAGATATGGCCCAGTAAGCATCCTAACCCTGTCGGCATACTTAGGGTTAAGCCCACCAGCCCTTGTGAGTAGCTCATCCTTCGAGGTGGTGTGTATACCCGAAAGGTAATCGATATTCCCCAAAAGAAACTCCAGAAACTCCGACTGCTTATCGGTGATAAACGAGACATTAACCGCCTCAAGGTAGGGTAATCGTTGCCCCTTTTCATCAACCTCAAAGTAGTTGGGATTTTTGCGAAACACCAATTTTTCACCCTCTTTCCAGTACTTAAAGTAGAAGGGCCCAGTACCTATTGGGTTGCTTCGGAAATCTTTTCCGTAATGCTCCACCACTTCACGCGGAACCACATATGCGTAGGGCATCGAGAGTAAACCAAGAAATGCGGGAAAGGGTTTTGTAAGATGAATTGCTAGGGTAGAATCGTTTATCACCCTAAGGCCATGCGTGGTATTGGGGTGGTCAGAATCCAGCACTGAGAATATCCACGCCCCAGGCGATGCTACATCAGGGTTGAGAATTCGACCAAAGCTGTAAACAAAGTCGCTTGCCACCACTCGCCTGCCCTTGCCATGAGGGAAAAGGGGCGAATCATGAAATCGTACATCTGTTCGCAGGTTAAAGGTGTAACGTAAACCGCTCTCATCAACCTCCCATGAATGGGCAATGCTTGGCTCAACGGTAAGCGAATCGGAAAGCTGAACTAACCCATTATACAGCTGATGTACAGGCCAAATAAGGGGGAGGCTGCGGGCAAATGCTGGGTCGAGCGAGGTAATGCCCTTGCTCTCGTTGTAGCGAAAAACCATTGAATTGTTATCCGCCTGGTGCCTATGGGCGCAACCAGCAAAAAACAGAACAGTTACCAATGCCAGACCAACTCTACTCATCCAAATGCAATTTAGTATTGCAAAGATATAAATATCGTTGTGTACACAGCCATACAAAAAAAGAAACCGGGCCTCCTCAGAGCAACATCAAGCAACTGGTTAACTGAAGCCAGCAATCTATTCTGCATTCTAAACCTCATCGTTTGCACAGAAACTAAAGAAATTGTTATGGGACTGTGGGGTGGTGGATATTACTTAGGAAGTAGCGCAACAACGAAACCAAAATGATTAAAGATAAAGTACTTGTTCTCTTCAGAATTTAATACCTTTAAGAGTCAAAAGAATACTTCTAACAGCAGAACGCCCTAAACGACTGATTATCTGAATAGTGAACAGCACACACTGTTAGTAACTTACAAAAAATGTTGATAAGCTTGCAATTAATTAACCTATTGCTTAATTTTGCATGAAAAGAGAGGCGGTTTTATATCAGAAATCGAAGGATGGGAAAAAGGCATTTTATATTGATGTGGAGAATGCTGAATCCATTCACGCTTTTCTAAAATCAGATAAGGCAAATCTGAAGAAATTTAGATATACTATTGATTTGCTGCTCGAAGGGCGTCCTCCAAGAGACCTTTACGACAAGGAAAATTTTGATAAAAGTAGTGAGCATGTTACAGCCATTAAACTTTTCAAGGGTAAGAAGAACCCTCGCATCTATTGCCAGCAATACACCGATGGCTGCACTAAAGTTTTTGTAGTCATTGCAGCTGAACTTCTTGAAAAAAAGAAGTCGGAAGGCCTTACAAATAAAGAGAAAGCAATTATTAATAGGGTAGCATCATACCAATATACATTAGTCGATGAAACCAAATGAAATTAAAACCAAGTTCGACGAACTCTTCAATTCAATAACCCCCGAGGAGCAGATTGAACACGAAGCCCAGCTACTTGCATTTAGATTTCTCAGCATTATCGATGCTGAAATGGAAGCACAAAATATTAGCAAAAAGGCTTTAGCTGAAAGAGTTGGCACTTCACAGTCATTTATTACTCAACTTTTCCGAGGCGACAGGAAACCCAACTGGACAATCCTCGCAAAAATGCAAAAGGCGTTAGGTCTGCAATTTACGGTCTCAACACATGATGAAATGGAGCGATGGGTTATAGAAGCAATTTCTCAGGCTCATAAAGTTTGGATTAAGGAGGGCTGCTATAGTATAAATGAAAGTAGGAAACTAATAGGCAACTTTGAAGTTACCTCAAATCCTAATGATTATCCGTTAGCATCATGAGAGCAAAACAATCGCCCCTTAAGCTGGCTGTTTTTCACCTAGTGAAAAACAGCTTTGAGTTTATTGTTCCCAAGGAAGACGAAGTAGTGCCACAGGTTCTATTCGAATCTTACCCTATTGACATCGACTTTGTTCATCAATCACTCCCCGATTCCACAACCCAATTACAGGTATTTGTCGAAATAAAAATAAATAGCTCCAAAAAGAAATCGGGGTACTGCCTTACAGCCGAAGGTATGGGTGTTTTCCAGCTGGACGATAAGAATATCGAAAAGGAAGTTGCCTACAATCTCCGAATATTCTCGTCGCTTAACATGATGATCAATAACCTACGAAACATCATTGCCCAGCAAACTGCCTATGCCCCTATGGGCGTATATTTAATGCCACCAATAGATATAAAGGATTTATTGGAAAAGAAGTGGAAGAAAGCCAGTAAGTAAAAGATTATAAAAACTTTTGATAGGTTTAAAGTAAAACCCTCGTATTCGCATATTCATAACTAGGTTAGAATTACATTATAAATAGCATATGCATAATTCAAGGCTACACTTTAAAAAAATATGCAAAGCGGCATCAAAAACGACCCCAACGACTGGGCCACCGAGGTGGGCAGCCCACGCTACATACTAGACCTACTCCTAAGCATTATAAACGTAAGCATACAAACCAACGTGATTGTTAGGGGATTGCCGGGGGTTAGTTTTGAGTAGGATAGTTTGTTGTTAGGATTTGGTTTTTGTAGTTTTATTGGGAAGTTGTGTGGCATACAATGAGTCTTACATAGAGTAACTAATATGAAATAAAAATCTTATTATTCAAATGTTTATACCTGACGATAAATACACAAAACAACCATATCCCAAGATTCGGAGAGCTACTATTGGTTTGCTGAAAGCAGCCAAGCGAAAAAATATGATTCATAGTTTAGTAGAGGTTGATATTTCTAAAGCCAGACAAAACATTCGTAAAATTAAAAAGGAAACGAACAACTATATTTCATTCACGGGATATATTATTTACTGCGTCTCAAAGGCAGTAGATAAGAATAAAATAATGCATGCTTACAGGAATAAAAAGAATCAATTGATTTTATTTAATGATGTTGATGTAAGCACAACAATTGAAAGAAAAGTTGATAATAACAGTGAAGTTGTTGCCATGATTCTTCGTGGAGCAAATCGTAAAACTGTTACAGAGATATCAGAAGAAATTAAAAACGAAAAGGAAAAAGATGTTTCGAAAGCAGAAGTTTTTCGTTCAATTAATCTTTTTTTGGCGATACCTTCGATTATTAGGCAATTAGTTTTTAGGTTGCTTGATAAATCACCAAAACTAATGAAAAAGAGAGCTGGTACAATAATGGTTACATCTGCAAATATGATTGGAAGTGGGGCTGGATGGGGTATTCCAATTGCCACACATACAACAAATGTTACAATAGGAGGTATAGTTGATCGGCTTATTGAGCAGAATAATCAATTTGAGAAAAGACAACATTTATGTTTGACATTTAGTTTCGACCATGATATTATAGATGGTGCCCCTGCAGCCAGATTTATCAGAAACGTTAAAAAAATCATTGAGAGTGGTGAAATTATTATTTAATCATATAAACCAAAAATTAAGGTTAAAACAAGAAGGTATTTATGAAAAAAAACTTTAATGATAGAATTGTATTAAACTTTGGGATTATCGGTTCTGTTCTCATAGTATTTGGCACTATTTTTCCATCGTTTTTTGCGATATTCCTTCAACCAAAACAACCTCTATGGGAGGGTGCAGCAGTCTTTGTTCAACATTACCATGTTATTCAAAGTCTCCCTTTTTATTTTGGATTCTTTCTCGTTGGTGGTAGCTTAATGCTTTTAATCGCTATTTATCAACTAGCCGATTCGAAGCATTCACCCCTGGCAGGATTAGTATTTTGTGTCATTGGAAGTGCCATTGTATGCATCAATTACATCATTCAGACTACATATATTCCAGCAGTGGTTTCGGAATATACACCTGATAAAGCATTAATACTTCAATCATTATCAATGGCTAATCCAACGTCTCTCGCATGGGCGCTTGAGATGTGGGGCTATGGTGGTATTGGTATCGGTACTTGGTTGGCAGTTTCATTTTTTGGTACGACAAAACTAGAGAGATTTGCGAAAATCCTTTTCATTCTCAATGGAGTACTTAGTCTTATTGGCGCTCTATGGACGGCAGTGGACTTAGGCTGGGTATTAACCACACCAGGCTACATTAGTTTTGGGGTCTGGAACTTGTTATACCTCATTTTAGCAATCGTATCCATTCGTGTTTTTATTCTACGGAAAAAGGCACTCAAGTATTCGAATGCTTAGCGTGAATGACATGTCTAAAACCATCTTTATTCTCTCTTGTATGATATGGGTTTTGGGATTACCTATATCGTAGATTTTAATAGCAAATTGGTTCAAAAGACAGATAGTTTAATCATTTAATAAAGTGCATATTATGAATAAAACATTTCAAATAAATGCTATCGGGCAAGTTAAACTTATCAAGGATAAATGTGTTATTGAACTTGATAGTAATTACTCGTCAGGACTGACCCAGATTGAAGGCTTTAGTCATCTTCAAATTATTTGGTGGGCGCATTTAACTGATGAACCCCCAAATAGGGAAACGCTAATTGCTGAAAAACTATTTAAAAAAGCACCGGATAGAGTAGGAATATTTGGAACTCGTGCCCCGTCCAGACCTAATCCAATTATGATTAGTACAATTAAAGTCGAGAAAATTGATGTTAAAAATGGGATTATACATACACCTTTTATTGATTCAGAACCAGGAAGTCCTATTCTTGATATAAAACCATATTTCCCAATGGAAAGAGTAAAAAAATGCTATGTGCCAGAATGGTTTAAGCACTGGCCAGAATGGGCTGAAGAAGTAATGAGTTTTAATTGGCAAAACGAGATTAACTTTGACTAAAAATGCACGACCACAAAATAAGGGGGTATATATTTCGCAGGTAATCATCAAAATAGGAAGCTAGTTTGCCTTTTCGTAGCATTGTAGTGTGGAATAGGATAACGTTTCAATCCTCTGCAATACCCCCCCGCTGTTATGTCTGATGTATTAATTACTTCAATAGTTCCATAAAAATGGTAATATCATTCAATAATACTTCCGTATTAATTTTACGAAAATCTTTATAGCATCTATAGTGTTTAGAATTGTTACATTTTTTCATTGTTAGTCCGCTTTCGCAATAACATAAATCCTGTATTCGCAACTTAATTCCTTTTATTCTTCCTGCAATGAGTTTTGCAATCAAGTAGTCATTATTTATTTGGAGTATATCCCTATAGCCTTCTAGAATACCAATTTTATCGTGTGCATACTCATCAGTCTTATATCTACCATTTATTTCAAAAAATGAGTTATTCTGAAAATATGGTATCACTATCTCTTTTATGAATAAATACAGTGTGCTTACTTTGGATTTAAGTAAAATTTGAGCCTTCGCTTGTGTTGTAAAGCAGCATGATTTAGTATCTGAATAAATATGCCTTGATACCTTAGGTGGAATGCGATCCCCTATCTCAAATACTTGCGGAAAATTTCTGGGGTAAGATTTAAGGTGAATTGAGACATCATAAGAGTCATCCTCAGAAATAAACAACTCACCTTCAATTGAGTTGTTTATTTCATTATAGAACAATCCTGAATAGTGGTTCAGGACTTCTTTAATTTGATGTTCAATATCCATAAGGTTTAGGTGTAATTGAGGCTGCTCCGAGGCTTTTCCCAAGTTTATTACTTTTTTCTTCTTCGTCCTTATCTGCCCCTAATGGAAATCTATCTCCAAAATGATTGATCCGTAGAATTTCAGAAGCCTTTTTAAAATTTTTGTCGTCCTTGGCTCTGTCTAAATCATTTAGCAAACTCTTTAAAGTTGAAAGGAAATTGTTTTTTCTTGAAATAGTATAATTATAAAACACATCTTCTCCCCTTGGCGTTGTTGGACGCAAACATTTAAACCCGTTGGGTTTATTTAGTTCGGTTTCAATTTTGCGAACTGTTTCCCTAAATGCTTTGTCATCATTATCATCCTCGACATAATTATTTGCAGCAAGAATGGTAAGTTCAAAGCCACTAGGAAATTTCAAGTTTGAGTTATTAATTTCCTTGTAATTTTTCCAAGCCTTAAAGTACCTAACAATTCTCTCAAGTTGGGCATTTTTTATATTATTAAACCACTCATAAAATTCTTTAGGGTCACTTTCTATCCAATCTTTCGACTTGTGAGCAAGTTCAATTATATCATCGTGTTTGTAGTAGATAGGCAAATCTATATGATGACCATCGCTATAAATTACCCTGATACAAGTTGTTTTCCTGACTGGTTTTTTACTTGTATGGTTTTCAACTGATTGATATACCCAGTTGTGCCATGTTTCAACTGTTTGCTTATTATCTTCCTCTTCTTTTTCTATAAAATAGATTCCAAAGTCTAAGTCAAATTTTAAAAGGGTATTACCGTCATCATCTTTCATCGGAATTGGATTAATTCCTGTAAACATTTCAAATGAACCTTGTCCATGGAATTTTGGTTGTAGTTCGGTAGGTTTATTATCCTTGAACCATTTCCTAATTTTTCTCTTGATATCTTTACGGCTTGCTTTAAGCATTTCTCGTCTCGATTCAGACAATCTAATTTTTTTATTGAATTCGGTGAATTCCTTATGTAATACTGCCATAGTAAATAATATTTAAAATTCGTGATTTAAGTCGTTGCTAACCCATGTTAAAGTTTGATATTCCCCCCTTGTTTGCGGATTTCTATTTGTATAATATCCGCCTTTTAACACCTTTTTGTTTCCTATCCTGATAAACTTCAAAACATCAGTACCAAAATGAGGAGAATAACCAAGCTGTTGATTACCCTCATTCAAATAATGATAAATTATCCGAAAATGGTGTTCGTCTTCTGTTTGTTCTACATACAAACCTCGACTGTAAGATGGCGAAGACCTTCCTCCGTCTTTGCGTAAAGTAAATGAAGCAATAGAAATTCTGCTTCCATTTTGATTTACAATCTTAATATGTTTCAGTTTTCCTGATTGTTGTATCCCCCTTTCGTCACAATAGCTATACTCTAGAATACCTTCATATCTGCCGGAAAAATCGTCAACCCAAAACAACCACTTGAATGGATTAATATTCCAGAGATATTTTGAAATTATTAATAAAAGCATTGTAACTATACTTGAAACTGCTATGGACAATTGCCAATGGGTTTTCGCTATGTACAGTACAATTCCGAAAATCACAATTATCGAAACAAGAATGCTTGACCTGAAGTAATTAAAAAAACTGTTCTTCATATTCTAATTCTCCTTTCTAACTCATTTGAAAGTTTTACTGTTTGATGCCTTGATATCCATGAATATTTTTGTGTCAAACCCCCACTTTGTCCATAAACCTGTTCTTGGGTTTTAATTTGGAAACGCTGTTTTACCTCCTCTTTTCTGCTGCCCTCTTTTATTGGATTTGTTGCCATATCTGATAATTTATTTTTATATTTGACTATTCCTTACCCTTATACTAAAAGCGTGAGTCACGCTTTTGGTAGTTAATTAATAAGACTGTTTTGGAAATTATTGAAGAAATAAAATCGGCTTGTAGTTTGGATTTACTTACATATATCGGATGGAAAAAAGAATATCCGGAGGAAGCAAAGTTGGCTTTTAGTGTTTTGTGCCTTCGCTATGACCAAGCTGTACTTAAAGCAGCGGAAATTTATTGTAAAAAATGGAATTTATCATTAACGGTCGCACTGGATATAGTTGATTGTACTTTTGCCCGTGTGTGGAAATATCCGTCATATCAGCATAAAAAATCAAAAACAGATAACATTGATAACGGTATAAAAAGGTGGTTAAGTAAAATATCATTTACACAACTTGTGAATTATACTAATAAAGGTACTTGTTATGAACCTGAGAAGGAAACTGACTTATCTCTCATCTATTCACTAGATGATTATGTTGAAAGATCAACTGTTGATACCTTAAATAAAAAAGAACTAAAAGAACACCTAAGGGTTCTAGAGGGAGTTATTAATGGTTTAGGTGAAAAGCATAGAATTATATACTTAACTTATAAACTTTATACTCTCGAAGGAAACAATATTCCAAGACAAGTAAGCAAAAAACTACAAGAAGAATTGGATTTAGTTCCCGGTTCAATTCGGAAATATAAAGAACAAGCTAATAAACAAATCGAAAACTTCTTAAATCAGCACAATGGCAAATAAGAAGAGAAATGTGGACATTAATGCTGACAGGTTTGATGAACTTTTAGCTATTGCAGGCTATACTTATCCAAGGTCTGATAAAGAGTTAGAGCAATTTGAAGCATTGTATAAAGAATATGATTTTGAGTTGAAAGATGTCAGGATAAACCCTGAAGAAATTATTAACAATACTTTTAGGAAACGAGGTAAGGTAATTAATATTCAGAATGAAGAAGCAGAACAGGATATTAGTGAAATAAGATTGGCTGCAAGAAAGGGGTGTGAAGAAATACCTCAATCAATTTTAGAAAAAATGAAGAGTAAGCATAGTGATGGAAATAAACAGTCGTAAAAGAAATCAAATAAAATATTTAGCTGAATTTCTTGCACTTGAGCATTCTGAAACGATTACTCCGTTAAATAAAATTGCGGATTTAGAAGAACTACAAGTCTTTTACGATAACTATGAGAATGCGTTCGATGGAATACTTATTTTTGATAAAAATTTTTACATCCATCTTAATACTAACCTTGGTAATTTCCCCGATAAAGAAAGGGGGCGTTTTACTTTAGCTCATGAATTGGGGCATTATTTTATTGATAGTCATAGAATAGCATTAAAAGCCGGTTTAATAAAACCACACCCTTCATGGCACAACAAAAATAAGCATCAAATCATTGAACGTGAGGCGGATTTTTTTGCTTCCTGTATTTTGATGCCTGAAAAAAGATTTAGAAAGGATTGTGAGCAGTATCAAAAATTCGAGTATCAAGTTATTGAGAATCTGGCAAAGCAATATTTGGTAAGTATAACTGCATGTGCTATTCGTTTTGCAGACATTGGTACACACCCAATAATGATTGTATATATGGAAAACAATCATATTGTTTGGAAATGGCAAAGCAAAGATTTTCGTTTTTGGAAATTAGCCAATGGAAAAGAAACTGTACCTTTCGATAGTTTGGCAGGCAAGTATTTCAAGACAGGTTCAGGTCATAAAAGAACAGAGGAATTATGGGGCGTTGACTGGTTTGACGGGATTAGCAATGATAATATTAACTTTAAAGTATTTGAACAGGTAATTCCCTATCAAAACAAAGTTTTAAGTATTGTTTGGTATTAAAGTGTATACAATGGGAAGGAGACTGTTTAGGCTTCGAATTTCTATCTCATAAGTAACCTGTGTTAAGCATAAATTAAATGATTAGCAATAGCATATGCTTTTTATAACCGTAGATTAAAAAAAAGGAAGTACGCACAACCCTTTATATAAACCATTTGGCTGCTATCCTAAATTTTGGTTGGCGTGTTTTAAACTGTTTTTTATGCACTATTAATAAATTTTGACCTAAATTTGACAAAGAAAAGGGGATGCTCAAAACATTTTTGTCACTTTTCTACTTACGGGCAGTCACTTTTTAACTTACGGTGTACACCATACAAAAAAAGAAACCGGGCCTCCTCAGACCCGGTTTCACACCCTAAAAAATTAACCTAAAAGCAACTAACCTGAAACCAACTATAAACCCTAAAAATCAGGTTGTGTTACACTATGAAAAACGAAAAAAACTGCTTTTTGTTTCGAGAGACTTGGTAAAACTCCGATGATTTGCATCACCATCCTTCCCTTCATCCTCTCTTCGTTTTATCGTCACTGCAAAGATAAGACGGATTTACCTATTTACATATTTTGCTAACGTAAAAAAACGGTGATTTAGAACACCTTTGGTTAATGGTGGGAGGTTCAGCAGGGTTTGGCGAATTGTATTAACCTCTTCAATACAGGGTTGTTCACAAACAATTCCATTCTGCATAAGGTATGCTATTAGCGTTTTAAGGGTTGTTGCCCTTACTCTTAGGCAGCTAGGCGAGCATCTTGCTGGATGAATATGTATGTACCTTTCCTTAAATCGTCCTAAACGCAATACCCATACCGATGAATCGGAAAGAGTCAACATTCTGTATCCCTGGGCAGACCCCAAAACCCAATCATTGTATAGACCTTTTGTGCTAACACCTAGCCTAAGAACCTCATCAACAATTTGGGTTGCAATGCAAATGGGGGTAAGCTTGCCATAGTACAAATCAATTACTGATCCTCCTATTTCTTGGCATTGCCTAGCTAAACTACCGGGAGAACATTCTCCGGCAAGGGAACGGCAAGCATAAGAAATGAATCCAAGGTGATGTTTCCACCCCGAAAAAGCAATGGGTTTGGGTAGTTGCGGATCAAATGAACTATACATCAAAATATGCATAAAGCAAAATATGCATGATGGGGGTTTCGAGAACAAATATAAAAAAAGGGTCGATCCTTTTTCAAGAATCGACCCCTATGCTGATGCGTTGTCAATTACACAACGTCTATTGGGAACTAAGGAACACGTTCAATTACTAACGTTTTTAAAATCTACTCGTAGATCTTATTAGACACAAAAAACCGGGAACAAAAACAATACTAGTACTCAGACCTACGGTCGTTGCTTCTTCCGCCACCGCGGTTAAAGCCACCCTTGTTGTAGCCACCGCCACCTCTTTGGTTTCCACCTCTGAAGCCGCCGCCGTTGCCACCCCTGGACTCTGTCCTTTCCTGAGCTTGGTTTACTACGATAGTACGACCATCAACCTCGGCACCATCAAGTTCTTCGATAGCTTTTTTGGCTTGCTCATCATCGGGCATTTCTACAAACCCAAAACCTTTACTTCTTCCGGAGAATTTGTCGGTAATAATTCTGGCTGCCGAAACCTCGCCGTACTCTTCAAAAAATTCCTTTAGCTCTGACTCTTGTAGTCTGAAAGGAAGACTTCCACAAAAAATGTTCATCTGGTAACAATTAAAATTAAGTAGTTTAAAATACGCTGGCAAAAGTACGCTTTATTTTAATAGCAAATGATATTTAAAAATTTATTTTGATAAACATCGTCATTTTTTACATATGGCTATATCACAAAAAAAAGCCCTGGCCGAAAAGATAGCCAGAGCCTTTCCAAACACGAAAGCAAAAATAGTTTAAAATCCGAAGTGAATTCCTTGAGCCAGAGGTAGGTCGTTATCGTAATTGATGGTATTGGTTTGCCTACGCATGTACTGCTTCCAGGCATCGGAACCAGACTCTCGGCCACCACCAGTATCCTTTTCACCACCAAAAGCACCACCAATCTCAGCCCCCGATGTACCAATGTTTACGTTGGCTATGCCACAATCGGAACCTCCCTCGGAAAGGAATAGCTCCGATTCCCTTAGGTTCTGTGTAAATAATGATGATGACAAGCCTTGGGGAACGCCATTATTCATGGCAATGGCCTCCTCAATGGTTTTATACTTCATTATGTATAGAATGGGGGCAAAGGTCTCCTCCTGAACAATATGGTAGTGGTTTTGAGCCTCAACCAAAGCAGGAACAACATAGTTGCCTGAGGCATACTTCTCGCCCGATAGCACCTCGCCTCCAAAAAGGATCTTCCCTCCCTCCTTTTGTACTGCCCCAATGGCGTATGAGTAGAGCTTAACCGATGCCGAATCGATTAGCGGTCCGACCAGCGTACCCTTTTCGAGCGGATTGCCAATATGCTCACTTACGCTTCTATATGCTGTTTTTAGCTTATCAACCACCTTATCGTACACACTCTCGTGCACAATTAATCTGCGGGTCGAGGTACAACGCTGGCCAGCAGTGCCAACCGCACCAAACACAACCGATTTGATGGCCATCTCTAGGTTTGCACTCTCGCTTATAATCACGGCATTGTTTCCGCCTAGCTCAAGGATCGATCGGCCTAACCGTTCCCCAATAATTGCACCCAACCTTTTGCCAACGGCAGTTGATCCGGTAATTGAGAAAAGTGGAATACGACGATCGGCGGCAAAGTTATCGCCCAGCACCGATGATTTTGCAATAACCAGGTTGAACACCCCCTCGGGCACATTACACTCCTTGAGCACATCGTGAATTATCTTTTGGGTGGCAATGGCTGTAAGCGGAGTTTTTGAACTGGGCTTCCAAACCACCACATCGCCAGCTATGGCTGCAATCATACTATTCCAAGCCCATACCGCCACAGGAAAGTTAAACGAAGTGATTAGCCCAACAATACCTAGTGGTTGATACTGATCGTACATCCTATGTTCGCTCCTTTCGGAGTGCATGGTAAACCCATTGAGCAAGCGCGACTGGCCTACGGCAAAATCGCATATATCTATCATCTCCTGTACTTCGCCTAAACCTTCCTCATAAATTTTGCCCATTTCGAGGGTAACCAAATAAGCAAGATCCTCCTTATTCCTACGTAAGGCATCGCCTATTAGTCTAACAACCTCACCCCGTTTGGGTGCGGGCACTTTACGCCATACCTTAAAAGCCTCCTGGGCCTTTGCCATCACCGCTTCGTAATCGTCGATGCTAGCATTCTGCACCTTTGCAATGGGCTTATTATCTATTGGGGAGTACGATGTTGACTCATCGCCATTGGGTACTTGCCAAATGGTACCAGTTGAAACACCACTGTTTACACTCTCAATTCCCAATCTGTTTAATGCTTCATTCATAGTTGGTCAATTACTATTAATTTATGTTGATTTTTATTCCGATTTACTACTCCATCATGTAAGGATACCTGTAATCGGTGGGGCTTACAAAGGTTTCCTTAATAGTTCGGGGGCTTACCCATCGAACCAGATTAAATTCACCACCTGCCTTATCGTTGGTACCCGATGCACGCGAACCGCCAAATGGCTGAAGTCCAACAATTGCTCCCGTTGGCTTATCGTTAAAGTAGAAGTTCCCTGCAGCGTAGCGGAACTTGTCGCAAAGCGATGCAAGGGCCACCCTATCCTTTCCGAAAATTGCACCCGTAAGGCCGTAAGGCGAAGTTGTATCGCACAGCTCAATCGCCCTATCCAAATCCTTATCTTCATATACAAAAACGGTTAGCACAGGCCCAAAAATCTCCTCCTCCATCGACTTAAACCTTGGGTTAGTGGTCTCAATAATAGTTGGACGAATAAAATATCCAACGCTATCGTCGTAGGTTCCACCAGCTATAATATAGGCTTCAGATGATGATTTTGCATAATCGATATAACTAACAATATTCGTGTACGATTTGTTGTCGATTACCGCATTCATGAAGTTTATATGATCCATCACATCACCCATCTTAATGTCCTCGGTCATTTCAACCAGTAACTTCTTAATGCTAGGCCAAAGCGACTTGGGTACATACATACGCGACGATGCAGAGCACTTCTGACCTTGATACTCGAACGAGCCCCTAACGGCATTTACAGCCACCTCGTAGGTATCGGCCGATGGATGTACGAAGATGAAATCCTTGCCTCCGGTCTCACCCACTAGCCTTGGGTACGATTTGTAGTTTGGCAAATTCTTCGAAACAGTACCCCAAAGGTGATTGAATGTGCCGTTTGATCCAGTAAAGTGTATGCCTGCCAGATCTTTCGATTGCAACACCTCATTCCCAATTACAGGGCCACTCCCTGGTACAAAATTGATTACCCCAGCGGGTAAACCAGCCTCCATAAAAATCTTCATCAGGTAGTAGTTCGATAGGATTGCTGTGGTTGCGGGTTTCCAAACAGTTGTATTCCCCATCATAACAGGAGCCATATTCAGGTTCGAGGCTATGGATGTAAAGTTGAATGGGCTAACTGCAAAAACAAACCCTTCGAGCGCCCTAAATTCCATCCTATTGAGCTGGCTAAAAGCCGATTTTGGCTGTATTTGGTAGATGCGGCTAGCAAACGATGCGTTGTATTTCAAAAAATCGATGGTTTCGCAAACAGCATCAATCTCCGATTGAAAGATATTCTTGCTCTGTCCAAGCATAGTTGATGCACTAAGCAGCGCACGATATTTTGTAGCCATTAGCTCTGCTGCTTTTAGCAGTATGGATGCCCTAACGGTCCACGCCAAGTTCGACCACACTTTATGTGCATTCTTTGCACTGTCAATAGCCAACTTCACCTCTTTCTCAGTGGCCATATGGTATTTTGCTAGAACTACCGAGTGGTTATGCGGCATCACAACGTTCTGTGTAACTCCAGTATAAATCTCTTTCCCATTAATAATCAGGGGTATCTCAACCTCCTCTGTGGCTTGCCTTTTTAACTCATTATCGAGGGCAACACGCTCGGCACTACCTTTCAAGTAATCGTATATTCTCTCGTTTTCTGGTAGTTGAAAATTGTACACTGCATTATTCATGGCTCATTTTATTTTTCGTTATGTTTTTTTATGCATATCGACTGCAAACTAATATATTTGTACTTAATAAAAAAATGAGTTTTAGCATACTTTTTTACAGCTAGGCTACACTCCCCTATATTCTAGGCTTTTCGTATAATACGTTTATTTATTTTTTGTATAAATAAGAAGTTGTATGACACAAATCATATTATTTGTTGTGCTCCATAGCATATTATTGACATGATAAAAACAGAAGGGGCATAAAGCAATTTACACATAACACACAGTTGCAAAACACATTAGAAACTAATTGTCATATATCTCTTCAAAACGATATTTTAAAGTTTAGAATCAATAAAAATTTGTATCGCTATAAAATAATCTATCATTAACAAAAAACCCTAATCGCTATGGATGTAATTAAAGAAAAGGTTAAAGCGCTAGTTCAAAAGCATGGGAAGGCAAGGGAAAACCTGCTGCCTGTATTGCAAGGTGTTGCGGAAAGCGAGCACTACGTAAGCGAACACGCAATGAAGCTTATTGCCGAAGAGATGGAGCTTTCGTCGGCCGACGTGTACGGAACCGCCACGTTTTACAGCTTCATGGACACCACCCCCAAAGGTAAGTATGTGATTAGAGTATGCCGAACAATTTCGTGCTATATGAAGGGTAAAAACCAAATACTGCTTGCTTTGGAGGAGGCTCTGAAGATAAAGATGGGCGAAACCACCCCCGATAAAAAGTTTACCCTTATGGAGACCAATTGCATTGGCTGGTGTCACAAGGCTCCGGCAATGCTTATAAACGACGATGTTCATACAGAACTAACCGTTGAAAAGGTGCATAAGATTATTACGGAATACAAACAGCAAGATTAACCTAAACTGGAACTCGCCATGGGAAAAAATATATTAAAACGAATTGATCTAATATTTAAGGATGAGGCCGATTACAAAGCGGTTCTCAAGAAGGCAGCTAGTCAAACCAACGATGAGTTGATAAACGAGCTGATTGCTTCGGGTCTTAAGGGGCGTGGAGGTGCAGGTTTTCCTACCGGACTGAAGTGGAAGTTGACCTCGGAATCGAAAGCCGATAAGAAATATGTTATTTGCAATGCCGATGAGGGTGAGCCTGGCACCTTTAAGGATAGAGAGATACTTACACAAGTACCACATAAGGTGCTAACAGGTATGGCAATTTGCGGTAAAATTATTGGAGCCAAGGAGGGTTTTATTTACCTACGCAAAGAGTACAACTACCTAACCACCGATTTGAATAAAATTATTGATGAATTTCATGAGGTATGTAAAAAACTTGGACTCGATTTTAAGATTAAGATCTTCTTGGGCTACGGAGCATACATCTGTGGCGAAGAGAGTGCTCTGTTCGAATCGATGGAAGGAAAGCGAGGTGAACCTCGTAACAAACCACCCTACCCCAGTGAGCAGGGATACCTTGGGAGGCCCACTGTTATAAATAATGTGGAAACGCTAGCCCATACCTTTACCATTTTCCAATACGGGGCTAGCAAATTCAACGAGCTAGGCGTGCAGGACAGCTATGGTTCAAAGCTATTCTCCATATCGGGCGACACACCCATACCTGGAATTTATGAGCTTGAATTGGGGATGACCGTTGAGGACTTTGCCAACGATTTTGGCGATGGTGATACCAAAGCCGTACAGGTTGGTGGTGCGTCGGGCTTTTGCGTACCCAGGAAAAAATTTCGCGAAACCCATATTGGCTACCAAGGGAAGCTAACTGGCATATCTCTTCCTACCGGGGGCTCCATGATGCTTTTCAACAGCTCACGATCAATGTTTAATCTGCTCACCAACTATCTAGAGTTCTTCACCGAGGAATCATGTGGGCAGTGCACTCCCTGCCGGGTGGGTACCCAGCAGCTTCTGGAAGGTAGCCGAGCGGTAAAGCGTGGCGAAAAGCCTGCGGCCTATTTGGATAAACTACTGGCGCTTAGCGAAACTATGAAAAGTACGTCAAAGTGCGGGTTAGGCCAATCTGTAGCTAACTCATTCCAATCGATTGTTGAGAATTTCCGCGAAGAAATGATTTACTAAAAATGGATTCCACTATGAAAAATAAGATAAACCTAACCATAAACGGTACCGCTCTAACGGTTGAAGAGGGCACCACAATTCTTGATGCAGCCAAGGTGCTTGGCATAAAAATCCCTGTTCTGTGTTACCATAAGGATTTATGTATAGCAGGTAACTGTAGAGTTTGCGTTGTTGAAGTTGTAGGTATTAGCAAGCTATTTGCTGCATGCGCCACCCCTGTTTGGGAGGGGATGGATGTGCTAACGAACAGCCTCATGGTTCGCAACTCTCGCAAGCACATCATTGAGCTGCTCCTATCGGAGCATAACGCCGACTGTACAAAGTGCTATAAGAATGGAAACTGCGAACTACAGGAGCTGGCTGCAGAATACAAGATTACCAATCAGGATTTTATAGACATCTACCACGCCAAGGACTATACCGTTGATAGCTATTCTCCATCCATTATAAAGGACGATAGCAGGTGTATACGCTGCCAGCGTTGCGTTAGAACCTGCGAGGAGCTGCAGGGTGTTGGTGCTCTAACCGTAGCACACAAAGGCGATCATATGAAGATATCGACCTTCTTTAACAAGCCCATAAGCGAGGTGGTTTGCACCAATTGTGGGCAGTGCGTTATTCACTGCCCCACCGGTGCGCTTATTGAGCGCAACTACATTGAGGAGGTATGGGATGCCATCGCCGATCCTGAAAAGCATGTGGTAGTGCAAACCGCTCCAGCGGTTAGAATAGGCCTTGGCGAAGCACTTGAACTCGATGCAGGGGAAAGGGTAACTGGTAAGATGGTATCGGCGCTACGTAGGCTTGGGTTTAACTCTGTGCTCGACACAGACTTTACCGCAGACCTCACTATTCTTGAAGAGGGTACAGAGCTGCTACACAGGCTTAAAAGCATCCTCGTAGACAAGGACAACAAGGATCCGTTGCCTATGACCACTAGCTGCTCACCGGGATGGGTAAAGTTCTTCGAGCATATTTACCCCGACCTAAAACCTCATATGTCTACCTGCAAATCGCCACAACAGATGTTTGGCGCGTTGGCTAAAACATTCTATGCCAAAAAGATTGAAGTTGATCCCGAAAAGATTGTGAGCGTATCGATAATGCCATGTACCGCCAAGAAGTATGAGGCCGATAGACCCGAAATGCGTGACAGCGGTTTTAAGGATGTAGATTACGTACTTACCACCCGAGAACTTGCCATCATGATTCAACAGGCTGGTATTGAGTTCTCTGAACTCCCCGAGGAAAAGTACGACTCCATCATGGGCTCATCCTCTGGAGCGGCAGTAATATTTGGTGCTACCGGTGGTGTAATGGAGGCTGCGCTTAGGACCGTATACGAGATTGTAACAGGACGTGAAGTTCCTTTCGAGGGCCTAAACATCACCCCTGTAAGGGGGCTTGAAGGCGTGAGAGAAGCCACAATAAAAATTGAGGGGACTGTGCCCGAATATAAATTCCTTGAGGGTGTTGAGGTGAAGTGCTGTGTAGCCCACGGACTGGCCAACGCCCGAACCGTAATGGAAAAGGTGAAGGAGGGTAAAGCAGATTATCATTTTATTGAAATTATGGCCTGCCCCGGTGGATGCTTGGGAGGTGGAGGTCAACCAATTCCCACCACGCCCGAGATTAGGCAGAAACGCGTTGAGGCTATCTACGCCGAGGATGCATCGATGGCTATTAGGAAATCGCACGAGAACCCTGAAATAATTCAATTGTATAAGGAATTCTTAGGCGAACCCTACGGACACCTCTCGCATAAGTTGTTGCATACCGAGTACTTTGAGAGGGAAAGGTATTAGGATATAACAATTATTGATTGAAATAAAGGGTGGTCTCATACGAGCCACCCTTTATCTTTAAATAAAAAAGAATAATTTATTTAGTTTATATTCATTACTCTAGTCTCACAATAGATGGTTCCATCGCTGCCAATGCCCTCCACCCTAACATGAATATCCTTAAGCCTTCTGGGAATGGGAAACCTAACCGTGGCCTCACCGTTGACGTTAGTGATTAGGTTGGGTTCCCAGTGTACCGTTGCGTACTTGGTGTACACGGGGTCTGGGGGCAACACGCTGTAGCGAGGTGTGTAGAATTCGACTGGGTCTGCATACCCTCGCAGCTTCACCCTAGTTGGAGTTGCGGCATTACTTTTAGCATGCAGGGGCTTAGTTCGGGTTTTAACCATGATCACCCCTTCAACCCCTCGCATACCCATACCAAACCCGGTTTTGTTCACCGTAATGGACTCGATATCACTAATTGGCATTGAAGCTAAAACAGCTGCAGAGGAACTTAATCTATCTTTAAGTGCGATATAAACCCCAGGTTTGGTAATCTCATCATCAACAGGACTCCATAAAGGTACATCATCAATAATAATAAGAGGACTGCCATGCGAATTAATTGTGTTTATACCCCGATTCATCTTATAAATCGGCGCGAATTCAGGTCCTTCGTTAATCACTGAAAACTCCTGCCGTAGGAGATCGGTAACGCTGCGGTAGCGCTCGGAATTCTCCTGGGTGATGGTGAACGTTTTGGCCTCGAAGGCTTGGTACAGGTCGCTGGCCCTGGGAGGATCTGCCCGCCTGCCCACGAACCAGACTTCGTCGATATGGATGTCGGCTGGGTACAGGGACATATCGGGCGCTGGAGGGATGCTCAGAGTACCCGAACGGCGCACGCTGGGAGCCTTAACAATAGCACTGTCCAACGCCGGGAGATACTGCTCCGCCACAATTCTCCTGTCCCACGCGCGCCCCTTCTCATCCGCCACGGACAGGTACACGTAAGTGGAGTCGTAGAACTCGAGGCTTCGTATCTCGAACCGGCCCGTGGGGTCGGGGCTGACGAACCCCACCTCTCCTGTTCCCAACAGGGCGTACGATACCATGGCCTTTCCCGTCAGGCGTTCGCTCCACTGCTCAACCCGTCCCACCACGGTGAAGCCCTCCTCGTGCGCATGCTCTAGCGCCAGGGGATCCCCCTCGAGGATTCTATTCCATGCGTACCGACGCCACCCTTGTGTCAGCATCAGCGCGTCCATATCCTGCATGCGCTGCTCATTATTCTCGTCAAAGTAGTGGTGGGGATTCTCTATGTGGCCGTGAAGGCCAGCAAGCTGCGCCTCGGCCAGTAAGCTGCTAACGAATGAGCTGGACACTGTGCCTCCTGGCAGCACCGAGATGCTCAGGTGAGCTTCCACCGGCTGAGCCCACTTGGATGTGTATACCCTCAGGGTTACCGTGTCTCGCTGCGCAACAGCCTCTAACGCTACCTCTCCGCGGCGTCCTTCTCTGTGGGTATAGAACAGGCGCTCGGCTACGGGTTGGAACGCTGCATCGAACAGAGTGATACAATGAGCTCCGCCACGGAGATCGCCTGCGTCCAACTCCAGCAGGTGGCTAGGTGTATCCTCGTTCAGCCGAACCTGCGCAACGCGATCCACCTCCCCCTGGTGGTGGATCAGTAGGAAGAAGTCCTGCGGCTCATCCAGCGTCTGCTCATTCGAAGCCACATTCACGTATACCCTTTCCCGCAGCTGGCTTACCTGCACCACCACGCCACGCGCCTGCACCTCGGGCAAGGGGAATCGACTTACATCCCCATCGGCCATGGGCACCTCGCAGTAGAGAACATCCCCTACCTCCGCAGAGAGAGAGATGCTCCCCATGCCCACGCGGTTGAGTTCGAAGGTCTGCACCGGGACGCCAGCGGCGGTCACCACCCGGCCAGTCACGGGCACTCCCCGACCATCCGCCCCAACCGCCTTTATCCCCACCCGGTTGGTTAACCCCGCCAGCAGCGTTCCGCTCTCCGGCAGGAACTGCATATCGAGATCGCTCACGCTCTCCACCGCTTCATCCCTACTCGCACCCAAGACCTGTATGAGCCTCTGCTCCTCGGGAGTCTCCTCGAAGTTACGCATCCACCGGGTGTATGCCCTGTAGGTGTACGTCCCCGGAGGTGCATCCTGACCCAGTTTGAGCACGCCGCTGGCCACGCCCCCCCGCACCGGGAGGACATGTCGCTCCACCAGCTTACCGCTGGAGCCATAAAACTCCACCCAAAGGTTATTGGCCTGGAGGCTCGTGCGAAGGGTCTGGGGGTTCAGCACGTAAGAGGTGAACCACACCCCATCACCCGGCAGGTAGGACGACTTGTTGAAGTGGGTATAAACCATCTCGCGGGACACAGAGTAGAAGTCGTCATACAACTCTACTACCTCATCCTCAAACGCCTCCAGCAGGTCATGACCCTGCCCCAAGGCGAGGCTGGGGAGCAATAAAAAGAGCACGGGGAATAGGTAGATTGATTTCATCTGTCTATTTTTTATTTTTAAAGGTACAGATGCCCGCCTGCATACTTAATAAAGCAAGGAACACCAATATGAAAGTCATCTTCGTGTGTGTTAAAGCCTTTACCAAGAGTGTTTCATCTTGCATGTTTTTTCTTCGATTATGTACATCATTTATCTTAGTCTCTACCAATAAGGGGTGAATTGAACGTAACACTATCGGGCAATATCTGATTTGAGTTTTCCATAAGAATAATCGATACATTTCGATCTAGAAGTTGATCTTTAGGAATTGGCTCAAAATGGGTGGAGGCATTGTTCACAAAAAATTCGCGATACTGGTAGGCTTTAAACGTTTTGATATCATTGATCTTATTACCTGATATATCCCGAACACCTCTGACTTCAAAATTTAACCTATCGGAATACATAAGTTCGATGGAGCCAAGGGATTTGTCAAAGTCCTCAATATCTAACATAACCATGTTACCCATCACATTCACATCGGAAACCCTAATCCTGTTTCCATCAAAACGGAGTCTGTAGTTTCTAGATTTTCTTGCCGATTTAGGATCAATGGGGTTGTTAAAATGCAGCCCTACCTGTTTAGTATTCTTATCAATCGATATGTTTTTTAGATAAAAATAGTGGTCATCTAGAAAACTGGGGGCCTCAACTATATTATTAAAGGAGAGGTAATTTAGAAAGAAAACACCATCCATATCTTTGTAACTTACGTTTAACTCCCATAATCTTTCGTTGCGATAGGAAACCCGATACGATAGGTTATGAATTCGAAAATTATCAGCCTGTATGTAAATGTTACCAACAGCCTTATAGTTTTCCATTAAGCGCCTTGTTCCACCACTAACACTACCTGTAGCATACTCGGGATGTTCAGATTTTGCATAGTTTATTGAGATTTTGTAGCAGAGTAGGCTGTCGATGTATTCTGTACCCTGCAACTCGAATCGATGATCCTGGAGAAACTCCATCTGTATTCGTTTAATGAAAGCGAAAGAGACATTCTGGTAATTGCGGATGGGGTTATAAACTAGTAGGAAGTAAAACTCATTACCACCTGCATAACCCGTGACTCCGTATGGAATCCACTTTTTGTCGCCATAATTGATGATCATATTGGAATCGACTGGGAATTCCCTATTCATTGCCCCATAAGCAATTCCTATGGTGGTCTCCTCCCTGTCGTTAGTTTGAAATCCATTGTCCTGTAACTTCATCTCTGCTTCAAAAAGATTGATATACCGACCTTCAACCTTCAAGTAGTCACGGTAGTACCCATCCAAAAGAAACGGGAAATTGGGATGGTTGTCTCCAATTTTCATAACAGCCTCTGTAACAATCTGCCTAGCACTTAAGCCTCGTTGCCGCTTGGCACTCACCTCCACCTCATCAATACTATATGCTCTTGGGCTGAGCTCTAGCCTAATCAATTCATCTTGGGTAAAGGCCTTTACGCTTATTACTTTTGAACTAAAGCCTATACAATTGATTACAATACGGCTTGCTGTATCAGTATGGGTTATGGGTAGCGTAAAACTTCCATCCTCATTGGAAATCACGCCAAAATATCTATCCTGAAAAGCTACCGTTGCAAATGGGACGGGTTCCTTGGTTTCAGCATTTAGGATCACCCCTCTTAACCTAGAATGTTGTTGAGAAAAAGAAGTTGAAAAAAACATTGCAACAAGCAGCCAGCTTATCGACAAACTTTTTATCACTTTATAAATCATATCCGTATCTATATTAGTTAACAATAAGATAGACTAAACAACAATTATGTGTCAAGTTACAACAAAAAAGTTACAAAAAAGAGGTTTGCCCGAATATTTTGGCAAACCCCTTCCCTTAGAAATAATTGTTTGACTCTACTTCTGCAGCATAAAACCCACCTGTATTTCTATGACCTTTCCCATAAACTCGGGGATCTGCAGCTCAGGCAGCATGCTTACCACCCTTTTGCATTCCGCCACTAGCTCCTTGTGATTTTTCAATTCGAGGGTTTCAACACCGCTACCAAGCCTAGCCACTGCCAATATTTCATCTACTTCAATAAACTCTTCGGCAGGTTGTGCCTCCATTACCTGTGCCACTTTCCCTTGATGGTCTATTCTTAGGTATAAGGATACCCTTCCAAACCGTCCGGCGTCGGCAGCTTGCTTGGGATAGCGTATTTGCCTAACCATAAAATGCCTTAAATCATCAACCGATTGAATTGAAGGGGTGTCCAAAGCTGATGGATTGGAAACCTGAACCTTTTGCTGTTCGGTTGACGAGTCATGTGCTGCAACATAATTCTTGCCTGATAGCAAGATAATTGCTAAGGCATACATAGGTAGCAAAGTAAATTTTGCAATCCTAAGGGATTGATTTTTTTTTGTTCTCATCATAATAACTCGTTGTTTTAGGTTAGTTGAATTTAACTCGGTAAATATTGGGGGTGTAATCCTATTGCTTAGCATCGACAGTAGGGCCAGCTGATATTTCTGTGGGTTAGAGCTCCGAACCACTACATCATCTGCCCTAAATTCTAGGTTGTTGCGGATAGCCCTCCGATAAAGCACTGCAAATGGATTAAACCATTGAAAAACAATTAAAAACTCCGAAATCATTACATCAATAAAGTGTTTCTCCTTTGCGTGAACCAACTCATGGGATAAAACCATTGAAATTGCAGGATTCTCCAAAATATCTCGCCCCACCACAATTCTACTAAAGAATGTGAATGCCCTTATATTACTGTTAGATACATACACGTGAATATCGCCTTGGCGCTCGAGGATACTCTTCCGCTTTATGGAAAGAGCCTTGGCATACCCCAAGCCAAACCGAACCAACAAAACGGCAGCACCAAAAAGATACACTAAAGCAAGTATGTTTGGCAGACTGAAGGAATGGTTCTTAGTGCTTTCGGATAAAATAAAAGGCTGGTTTTGCGCAGTGGAATCACCCAAAAACGCTTGGGTGTCAACAGCCAGAAATGTTATGGGAATATCTATTAATGGGATAGCGACAGATAGTACCAGAGAGCCCAATAGGTACAAACGATTAAAGATAAAATCCTTACTCCTTCGGAGAAGCAGATGATAGAATAGATAGAAAATGGCAGTAGCAACCGATATTCTTAACAGGTAATGCAGGTATGGCCCCATAGCTTACTGGTTTTTAATGAGATTAATAATCTCTTTCACCTCATCGTCGCTTACCTCTTCCTCCTCAACAAATGAAGCAACAGCCCTAGCAAAAGAATTATCGAAATAATCACTAATTAACTCCCTTAAAAAACCCTTGCGATAATCCTCCTTGGTAAGTATGGGGTAGTACTCGTATGTGTTCCCATACTGTTTGTACCCCACAATCCTTTTCTCCTGTAGAACCCTTACCAATGATGATACAGTGTTGTATGGTGGTTTAGGATTGGGGTACTCTGACAAAATATCCTTAACAAATGCCTTTTCAAGCTTCCAAAGGATTTTCATCAGCTCCTCCTCTTTTCGGGTTAGCCTTTCCATAGTCATTGATTTTTACTTAGAACAAACCTACAACTATTATTTTAGTTTTTCAACTGTTTTTGCAGTTTATTAACTGCTTTAACAATATTTATTTAATCAAATTTTGTAAACCACTATTTATGTGGCATTTAAAACGCAAAAAAGGGTAACCAAAATGGTTACCCTTTTTTTATAAGACCTAAGAGACTACTCGTACTCCTTAAGAATATCCTTAACGCCATCGGGCGAAACGCGACCGTAAACCTTCTCGCCCACTAGAACAACTGGAGCAAGACCACAGGCACCTACGCAACGTAGACAGCTGATGGAGAATTTACCGTCGGGTGTAGTTTCACCCACGTTAATGCTTAGCATACGCTTAAACTCATCCACCACCTTTTCGGCACCACGCACGTAGCAAGCCGTACCTGTACAGATGCTAATGGGATGCTGACCCTTGGGAATCATGGTGAAGAAAGAGTAGAAGGTTACCACACCATAGACCTTGGCTACAGGCACATTCAGTTCTTGTGCAATGATTTCCTGTACCTCGGCGGGAAGGTATCCAAAGTGAGTTTGTGATTTGTGAAGCACATTGATGAGCTCACCTGGCTCATTGTTGAAGGATTTGCAAATCTCCTTGAGCTTGACAACATCCTCCTTTTTTAGCTCAACTTTAATATGTGACATTGACTAATCCTCCAATTTAAATGTAAATATCCTTGTTTCCTTTATCGAAGTAGTGCGTGTGCAGCAAGTGGTGAGCCTTTTCGCTCATTGGTTTGCCAAGGAACTCTTCGTAAAGTTTAATAATGTATGGGTTCTCATGCGACTTACGGATTGGCTTACCAGCATCCTCCTCGTAAATAGCCTTGGTTCTGGCCTTAAGGATATCGATATCGCCATGGTGAAGTGGCTGACCACCACCACCAATACATCCGCCTGGGCAAGCCATCACCTCAATTGCATGGTAGTTAGCTTTTCCATCGCGCACGTCCTCAAGCAGCTTGCGGGCGTTACCCAAACCGTGAGCAATACCAATGTTTATTGGCAGGCCATCAAAATCAACAGTAGCAGAGCGAATGCCTTCCATACCACGAAGTTCCTCGAAATCGAGCTTGGGCAATTTTTTGCCAGTTTGAACTTCGTAAGCGGTACGTGTTGCAGCCTCAATAACACCACCGGTAGCACCAAATATTACGCCAGCACCAGTAGATTCGCCAAGAGGACGATCGAAATCTTGCTCCTCAAGGTCGGCAAAGTTGATGTTAAACTCCTTGATTAGGTGCGCTAGCTCGCGAGTTGAGATTGAGAAATCCACATCAGGATTTCCATTAACCTTAAACTCGTCGCGCTGAGCCTCGTACTTCTTAGCCAAGCAAGGCATTACCGAAACAACTACAAGATCCTCGCGTTTAACTCCCATTTTCTCGGCAAAGTATGTTTTGGCGATAGCACCGAACATCTGCTGAGGCGATTTGGCTGACGATGGAACATCGAGCATATCGTTGAAGTTGTGCTCAAAGAAGTTAACCCAACCTGGGCAGCAGCTGGTAAGGATTGGCAGCTTCACGCTCTTATCGCCATTTAGGTGACGAGTTAAGCGATCGAGTAGCTCTGTTCCCTCCTCCATAATGGTAAGGTCGGCAGCAAAGTCGGTGTCGAAAACCTGATCGAAGCCAATCTCCTTAAGGGCTGCAACCATTTTACCAGTAACAATAGTGCCGGGTTTCATGCCAAATTCCTCGCCAAGGGCAACACGAATTGCAGGTGCTGTTTGAACGATAACTGTTTTGGTAGGATCGGCTAAGGCACGAATTACTTTTGGGGTATGATCAACCTCAGTAAGGGCACCTGTTGGGCAAACGGCCACACACTGTCCGCAGTATGTACAGGTCGATTTCTCCAAGTTCTGCTCGAATGCAGGAGCAACTACCGCCTCGAAACCACGGTTAATAGCGTTAAGGGCGCCTACAGTTTGTACGGTGTTACACATCATCTCGCACCTACGACACATGATACACTTATCGAGATCGCGGATGATTGAGGGTGATGTATCAACGCGGTATGTACTCATGGCAGCGTACTCCTGCCCAGGAATATTCCGAACACCCAGCTTTACAGCCATATCTTGAAGCTCGCAATGGCCACTCTTGGCGCAGGTTAAGCAATCTTTTGGGTGGTCGCTAAGAATTAGCTCCATGATGGTTCTACGTGCATTGATTACCCTCATGGTATGAGTTTTCACCACCATACCCTCGGCACAATCGGTAGAGCAAGAAGGAGCTAGGTTTCTGCGACCCTCAACCTCAACAACACAAATACGGCAGCCAGCTGGCTTATTCTCGATTTTCAGATCTTTCAGCTCCATGTAGCAAAGCACGGGAATATCGATCCCCAGCTGCTTGGCAGCTTTGTAGATTGTAGTTCCTTTAGGAACCTCAACTACTTTATTATCTATGGTAAGTTTTACAGTTTCCATTTATCCTACTCCCCTATTATATAATGTTAATGGCACTAAATTTACACTTCTCGATACAAGCACCACACTTGATACAGATGGAGGTATCGATGAAGTGGGGCTTCTTACGATCGCCACTAATTGCGTTTACAGGACAAACCCTAGCACAAGCGGTACATCCTACGCAAGCCTCTTGATCGATAACGTACTGCATAAGGGCTTTACATTGACCCGAACGGCACTTGTGATCCTTCACGTGCTCGAGGTACTCCTCGTAGAAGTTATCGAGAGTTGAAAGAACTGGGTTTGGAGATGTTTGGCCAAGACCGCAAAGCGAAGAGTCCTTAATTACCTCGCTAAGGTTACGCAGCCTATCAAGTTCTTCCATAGTTCCTTTACCTTCGCAAATGCGCTCAAGTATCTCGTATAGGCGCTTGTTACCGATACGGCATGGAGAACACTTACCGCAACTCTCCTCAACGGTAAAGTCGAGATAGAATTTGGCAACCGAAACCATACAGTCGTCCTCGTCCATTACAATCATACCACCCGATCCCATCATAGAGCCAACGGCAAGTAGGTTATCGTAATCAATAGGAGTATCGAGGTGCTTCTCGGTTAAGCAACCACCCGATGGGCCGCCGGTTTGAACAGCCTTAAACTTCTTGCCATCCTTAATGCCACCGCCAATCTCGTAGATTACCTCTCGTAGGGTGATACCCATTGGAACCTCGATAAGCCCTACGTTGTTGATCTTACCGGCAAGGGCAAATACCTTGGTACCTTTTGATTTTTCGGAACCGATGGAAGCGAACCATTCTGCACCCTTTAGATAAATTACAGGGATATTGGCATAAGTTTCCACGTTATTCACGTTGGATGGTTTTCCAAGGTACCCGCTCTCAGCAGGGAATGGGGGCTTAACGGTGGGCTCTCCACGGTCGCCTTCCATAGAGTGGATAAGGGCAGTTTCCTCACCACAAACGAAGGCTCCTGCACCATAACGAATCTCGATATCGAAATCGAAACCACTACCCAGAATATCTTTACCCAATAAGCCATACTCGCGAGCTTGCTCTAGGGCAATAATTAGGCGCTTAATTGCAAGAGGATACTCTGCACGAATGTAAACCAAGCCTTTGGTTGCTCCAATGCAGTATCCGTTAATAATCATAGCCTCGATAACCGAGTGGGCATCACCCTCAAGGATAGAACGATCCATAAACGCTCCGGGGTCTCCCTCGTCGGCGTTACAGATTACGTACTTTTGATCGGCTTGATTTTTCGAAGCAAACTCCCACTTAAGACCAGTTGGGAAACCTCCTCCTCCACGTCCACGAAGGCCTGATTGCTTAAGCAGCTCGATGGCAGCCTGTGGCCCCATCTCGAATACTTTACCTAGAGCCTGGTAACCATCGCGTGCAATGTAGTCATCAATCTGCTCTGGATCGACAATTCCGCAGTTACGCAAAGCGATACGAACCTGCTTCTTATAGAAACCCATATGCTTTGAGTCGCTGATATGCTCCTTGGTCTTGGGGTCGGTGTAAAGCAGGCGGTTAACCTTACGGCCTTTCACCACGTGCTCTGCAATAATCTCTTTAGCGTCGCCTCCTTTAACCTCGGTGTAAAAAGTGTTATCGGGAAGCACCTTAACGATGGGACCCTTTTCGCAGAAACCGAAGCAACCGGTCATAATCACCTGTACATCGTTTTCCAAACCCTGGCTGGCCAGCTCGGTCTTGAGGCTCTCAACAATTGAGTCGCTCTCAGACGCCCGGCAACCGGTTCCACCGCAAACGAGTAGGTGCGATTTGTATTTTGCCATTATTATTTCCTCCTTTAGCGGTTATTGATTGTCAATAGTATTGTAGTTCATTGGAATGATTCCGTCCACCAGCTCGCCATTCTTGATGTACTTCTCAATAATTTCATCGGCCTTCTGGTTGTCAACGTAGCCAAAAACCACAGGTTCTTGGTTAGGCAATTGCACCTCAATGGTGGGTTCGGCATAGCAGTACCCCATACATCCGGTTTGGGTAACCACTGCATCGATGCTGCGCTTCTCCAGCTCCTCGATAAAAAACTCCATCACGGTTTTGGCTCCCGAAGCAATGCCACAAGTTGCCATGGCAACTTTAATTTGAACACGGCTCTCAGGATCTTCACCCTTTTCCCTGAGCTCGACCTTCGACTGAAGCTGCTCCTTCATCTTCTTAAGATCGGCCAACGATTTCACTTTTGTCATAACTGTGGGTTTCTTTTGGTTTATGTGTTAATCAAATAACAATTGAATCTTAAAATTTGGTATGCAAAATTATTCACTTAGCAAATCATTTTAAATAAAAGGATTATGTTGTACAACCTAGGTTGTTAATTTATAATTCGTCTAAATTTAAACTAATCATTTCCCTGAGCATTTTAGCCACTTCAGGGGTGTTTATGGGTACCCCGTCGAGCGCTTCATTCACCTCATCGGTATCGAGGGCATAGCTGTTCCCGTCCTTCTTGTGAAGGTAGGTGAAGCGTATTTTGGGGTTAGCAGTGATGAGTATAACCATTACTCCTGCTATATCTCCAAGGGGCTGCCTATCGATATGGCCCAAACCCAGCGTTGCTAATACCTCTGTTCCCTGGCCCACGGTGGAACTGATTTGTAGCTTTCCACCTGTGCTACTGCACGCATCGTTCAACAAGGGCAACCCCATTCCCACCTTACGTGTGGTACGTGATGTGGTGTATGGATCGAGCACCCTTTGTACAACATCAGATGGCATACCAGTGCCATCATCGCGAATGGTAATAGATAGTAAATCCTTTGCGCTATCTTCGGTAATGGATATGTGGATATTCTTTGCCTGTGCAACAATTGAGTTTTGCACTATATCTAGAATATGCAAGGACAGCTCTTTCATAGAATTGAATTGAAATCCAAGTTAATAAAAAAAGTGATACGAGTATTCGTTTTACTCTAATAATTAGCGCGGTAAGCTACATACTTAAGATAAGATAGGCATATCGATGGGTACGTTGTAACCTACAAAAGCGCTTCCCTGCCCTGCTCCCGATGCAATGCCATTGACAACTCTCCAAAAGTGGGGCTCTCAAGCAGGTACCTGGTATAGGTTGCACCTATCTGATCGGGGAAGTGAGCATCCGAGTTCTTAATCAGCGTTGGGTTTTTAAGGTAGGTATGCTGAGTCAAAAACTCCTTTGGGTCTGTGCTTCTGAATATTTCTAGGGCATCAAACTGTAAGTCGAAGGGTATAAATCCCAACTGGCTTATAAGGCTGTACCTTTGCCTATCGACGTGGGCAGGAATAAACAACCCCTTTAGCTTATGCACCATAACCTGCACCTCGCTTACGCTCGCTTTAAGCGCGGAGATCAAGAGAGGCTCTACCTCTTGCAGAATTTCATCGTTCTCATCAACCACCACTTGGTAACCAAACTTATCGGGGTTATTGGGAAAGTTTGGCAGGTTCTCGTCGATATAAGCCTGGAATGCTTGTCGTTGCTCTTCTGTTTCAAAAAGGCAAACACAGTGTGCTTCCTCACGGGTGGTAACCTCGGCACCAAACAATACGGTTAACCCCATTGGCTCGGCTAGCTTCCGGATTACAGGACCATGCAACGTGCTATTATGATCGGTTACGGCAATGATGTCGAGGTTCCGTGCCTTTGCTAGCTCCACGATATTGCGTGGGCTCATGTCCAAATCGCCACAGGGCGAAAGAACCGTGTGTATATGCAGATCGGCTCGGTAGGTTTGCATAACTCGTTAATTAGCAGGATGAAAATGATGAAAATGAACCTGCTTCCACTGATAAAGGCTTAGTGGTTCAACTCTTGATAAAGGCGGCCTACAATCTCGTAGGTTTCCATATCTGTGCCTAGAATTGGGATACCCTCCTGGTTGCTTTGCTCAGCAGTATCGTCCTCGGGCTTTATGCCTTTAACAAGAATAATGGCTGCCACCTCCTTAAGCGAAGCAATGGCCATAACATTCTTATGGTTCTGCAGGGTAACCCAAACGCTACCAGCATCGGCATGCCCCATTACGTCGCTTAACAAATCGGACACGTAACCACCGTCAATGTTGTTTGACAAGCCTGACTCGCCAGAGTATACCTTAAGGTTTAGTGACTTCACAATTTCTGCTACTTTCATTGCGATACATTTTTGGGGTAAAAAATTTTGGTATTTTGGTTTGCTTTGAGCAAGTGTAATAAGGTGTTACTACAAGTCTTTCTTACGCCCAAAGCCTTTATTACAATCCTTCTTGAATCGATCTTTTCCCCATATACTCTCCATAATACGGAAGGAGTGGTCGGGATGCAGCTTGCGGGTCTGCTCCATCATTTTTTGTAAGAAGATACAATGCGATATGGCCGCTTTTCCCTTCACAATGTCCTCAGCAAGCGCTTGGCACGAGGGAGCACCACACGATCCACAATCAATATTTGGGAGGAAGCACATGATTCGCTGCACACGCTCCATCTTCTTCATGGCTCGGCCCATATCCTCATCGAGTTTCATCATACTACGAGGTTTTACAGGATTGGCGGCTTTTCGCTCGGCAATTTGCGATTTATACTTCTCAATGCTATGCTCGTAGGATGTTGGCAAATCTGTCCTATCCACGCTAAGCGATTTCGATCTGTTCTTCAACCTCTCCACGGTAAGGAAACGATTGCCCGAATTTAGAACGCCACCTGCACACCCTTCGTCGCAGGCCCTTATCTCGAGAAAGTCAACGTCTGTTATCTCTTCATTCTCGAGCTTCTCCAGAAAATCAATCACATTGTGCAAGCTGTCTATTGCAAGGCAACGACCATTAACCTCATTGGCCTCACCGTTAGTGAGGCTCCAAAGTATATTTTGAGGATTTATTGTACTAGTGTTGGATGTTTTGGGATCATCAGAGTTTTTCTGCTTAATAGTTCGTAGGACCTTATTGTATATAACATCCATATTGATTACGCCTGTCACCTCGGAATACTCCTCCCCCACAGGGCTTTTTACTGCCGCAATTTTAGCTGCACAGGGCGTAATGTAGAAAATACCTATATCCTGCTCTGCAACCCCCTGATCTATCAGAAGTAGCTTGTAAAATATTGCCGAAAGGTCGAGCGGAGGCTTAAGCAGCATAATATTATCGACCAATGCAGGAAACTTAACCTGGATAAGCCGAACTACTGCAGGGCAAAACGATGATATAACAGGCTTAGGGATCTCTATATCCTGAACATACTCGTTGATAGATTCCTTGAGGATATCCACCGAGTTTTCCACCTCAAATACATCAGTAAACCCTAACTCCAGCAAGGTATTATACACATCATTCGGAGAAACCTCATCGGGGAATTGCCCAAGCAAAACAGCTGGCACAAGGGCAACTCTTCGTTTGTAGCCAAAAATTTTGCTGAAATCATCCTGCTCAATAATAATGGCATTAACAGGGCAAACCTTGAAACACTCGCCACAATCGATACAGCGATTATCATACAGTTCGGCCTTTCCGTTGCGAACTCGAAGGGCTTCGGTAGGGCAAACCCGCATACAGTGGGAACACCCAATGCATACGTCGCGTAATATTTTAAGTGCATGATGAAAAAATTTACTTTCCATCGGAGCTATTATTTTTTAACTGATTCAAGTATACCACAATCTCCACCACTGTTCCCTCATTTACGACGCTACTTATATTGAACTCGTCGGCATTGTTTTGAATATTGGGTAGCCCCATCCCTGCGCCAAAGCCCATCTCCCTTACTTCGGGCGATGCTGTGGAGTAACCCATCTGCATTGCCTGATGGATATCGGGGATGCCTGGCCCCTTATCCTCAAGCTTCATATATATCCTATCGGTGCTAATATCTGTGTAAATCTTACCACTATATGCATGGGCCACAACATTAACCTCCGCCTCGTATAGGCAAACCACCACGCGCTTAATTAGCTTAGGGTCCACATTGAGCTGCTTAAGAACCTTCTTAACCTGACTCGACGCATACCCTGCGTGTGTGAAATCGCCCCCTTCTATGGAATATTCGAACTGCATGTGGTGCTATTGAGCTGGTAAATTTACAAATTTATGCTAATTGGCCTAGCTAAAAGATAGGCCTTAGGCCATTTTGAAACAAAAGACCCGATGCTTTAAACATCGAGCTTTTACATTCCATAAGCACAATCCCACTCTCTTCGGCCAGCTCAACCATCTCGGGGGTAACCGTTTTGTTGCGCACCACTACCACACACTGAATGTCCGACATTTCGGCTGTTCTTATGGCCTGTACATTCGCCAACCCGGTAAGCAGCACCATCCCATCTGTCTGTATGGTAAGCACATCACTCATTAAATCCGACGAAAAAGCGAACTCTACCTCTTGGTCCAGCTTATCCTCACCGCAGAGGACATTACCTTCAATAATTCTCGCAACCTCTTTTAACTTCATGGTCATTGGTTTTATCACGCTAATATAATTATCTGTTAACAACTCAAAAGCTTCACTTTTCAAATTGCAAAACAAAGGTAATCTATTTTCTGTTATTCAATTAACAATAGAATATATTTTACAACACCTCTTGCCGCTACTCAAGGTTCAATTTGGTTTGAGTTCGCGAAATGCCTATAAACAGAGAGCATCTAGTTTACTGCTAGACGCTCTTCCGAAATGATGATATTGATCAACTGGGTAGAATATATTCTACTTGTTCTCCCACATAAAAAATTTAGGCGTGAATAGAAAAGAAATGTAGCTGAAGTAGGAGAACTCAGATTCACCACCCGAGAGTTTAACCCTCTCCAGGGTTTCAGTTGGTAGCATCACCATAAAAGCACCCTGAATGGTAAACGACGGAGCTATCCTATAGTTGACAACCATATCTAGCTCTGTACCAAGCGGTCTATCTACCTCGATGAAACCTGCCGGATCGAATCCTAGTAAATAAGGTTTGTCTAGGGCGAGGTAATGGACAGTTGCTTGAAAATTAAGCTTCTGGTTATGCTTATAGTCTGCCCTAATATAAAAATCATTAATCCCTGCCCAGCGTACCTCCCGCAAATCAGCCGATGTAAAGTAATCCATAAATCCCATATGGGCATGGCCTGCACACATTATTCGGTTGAATGCGGTATAGTAATCTGAGTTATCGGACCAATCGTTACCTGAGTATACATCAGCAGTTGCAGAAAGTTTTAGCCTATCGGAAGCATTGAGCCAAAGCGTTGCATTATAGCTATACGCCCTAATCTTTCTATGTGCTTCGCCAAATCCTCCATTGGCTACCCATGCATTACCCATTTGATAATAACCACCAACACGTCCCCCAAAATTGTCGGTAAGGGTAAATATTCCATTTACACCCAGGGTATTTCTTCCATACATAGTATGCACATTACCGGGATTTTGTGTTAGGTCGAATAGATTTAGCGCATTTATTCTTAGGTTGTCGGACAACTTCATGTCGTACCAAAGGAAGGACATATACTTAAACGACAATGGCGTATTGTAAAGTGAGAGGAAATTGGTCTCGCCTAGGTTGTTAATCATTGTTCCCCAGTGAAAATTAACCCCCAACTCCTTGTTGCTATACATCAGCAGTGCTGCATCATAAGTAACCCCTGTAATGGAATAATCTCTTGCAGCCAGTATTCGCTGATCATCGTAACGCAACTCCTGACGCCCAAGCCTTAATGTGAGGTTTGCATTTGGCTTGTAGGCAGCCCAAGCCTCGTAGAGATGAACAGTATTACTTGCCATTGCATTCCAATTCTGTCCCCACACCCGCGCATCTTGTGCCGAGAATCGGAAGTCGAAGCTAGAATCGGCAAAATTTAGGATTACTCTTGACCTTTGGCTCACCAGAGGAGTAGGATAGTTTATATCCGAAGCTAGCTCGCGATACCCATCACGAAGTTCGGCTCGAGTACGAAACTGGCCATCGAGAGTAAGCTGGCTTTGGGCAGAGATGCTCCAAAGAATAAGGGTTGGTAGAATCCATAGGTACAATCTATTCATAGCATAAAGTTTTTTTTGCAGTATAAAAGTATAACTATTGTCTATAAAGGCAGCGATATGATTATATGATATTCCTCATCAGTAGCCATTTAATGCAAAAGGTGGCCATAGTAATGCCACCTTAGTATGTTACACAACCAGAGAACTACACTACTTAATTAAGGGTGAAATTATTTGCTCGCTTTCGCGCGAAGCATTCTTCATAACCTTGGGTACAACACCTTTCATCATACTCCCCATTAGGCCAGTATTCATCCACGACACATAGGTTTTCCCATCGCTTTTCTTGTATATAGCAACTCTGCAAGGCATCATCGACATTACAATGCGTTCCTTATCGCGACTCAGAATCTCAAATGCATGCTCAGGATGGCAAAGTTCGAAAACCTTGGCCTCAACCACATCTTTGCCGAACTTATCCATCGTTTTTTGCATATCATGCACCGTTGGTATTGACCATCCCTGCTCTGTGGCCGACTTTTCAAATAGCTCAACAGATTTCTCGAAACCATACATGCTCACCTGCTCCTTTAGCATTACCGATTGCGCCGATGCATAGATAATCAACATCGTAATCAACACACCTAATAGCAGTCCAATTGATGTAAATAAAACAATCCTCTTCATAACTTTTAAATTTAAATTTAGAGTTTAATGAGGCAAATATACTATTTTATATGTATTTATACACATATGTGCATTTTTATTTACTGAATTGCTAATTGAACAATTATGGCTATATTGCGTTGTAAATAATAAAAAATGTTTCAGGAGGTATTAGCTTTAGCTACCGTTGCAGGGGCAATATTTTTCGCAATCAGAGGTTTGCATCGTGCTGTTACTCCCGACCCAAAGGAAAGTAATAGTTTTTGCTCGGGGTGTGCGACTGGTTCATGCGCTGCAAAACAGTTAAAAGTATCTAAATAGGCTGAGATCTGTAAAAAAAATGAAAACTGCTAAAAATATTCTAACCCTTTTGCTTAGCGCGTATCTATTACTCGCCATGGGAGGCTTTAGCGTATTTCATCATTTGTGTAATTGCAGTTCTGAAGCCAGATCCAATACATCTATCCTTGTTGAACAAAGTTGTTGCTCAAGCGATGCCGTAAATTCAACTAGTTGCCATTCCGAAAGCAATACTTGTGGCGAAGGTGGATGTGAGGATTGCAGTTGCGAAACGGAGGTTGAAGTTCTCGCCATCACCGAAAGTTTAATTGTTGAAAACATTAGGCTAACCTCTCCTAGCATTTTCCTTATCAGCATTTTTGACACGGTTCAAGATGTTGATAATTCTGAAATTGACTCGAAACCACTTACTTCATTTAAAGACTTATCGCCCCCAAGGCCTGGTAAGTCAATCGTTATTTCCAATCAATGTCTTAAGATTCCTATCAGGGCTTAAGGTTTGGTAATTACTCCAATAGTTCCCTTACTTCAGTATCTACCTATATAATTAGGTAATTTTTCGCTTAGGCTTTCAGATAGAAATTTGTGCCATTTGAAAATATGTGGATACGCTACTTATTAATAAGGCCGAATTTAAATTGCCCATAGCTTGCTATAATGCTACAGGGTACAATAACAAACAATTTTTTAAGCAAATAATAAAACCATACAACTATGATTACTAAAGCGTTAATATTCATTACAGCAATAATGTTCTGGTTTGTTCAAGGTTTTTCGGTTCAAACTACCCAAGATCAGAGTCAAAATAAATCAGCAGAATTTAAGGTTTACGGAGAATGCGGAATGTGTAAAACTCGCATTGAAAATGCCGCAAAAATCGAAGGCGTGAAATCAGCAACTTGGGACAAGGAAACCCAAATGCTAAAAATTGATTTTAATCCCTCAACCGTTAAACTAACCGATATACATAAAAGCATTGTCAAGGTTGGCCATGATACCGATAAGGAAAAAGCACAGGATGAGATTTACAAGAAACTGCCTGCCTGCTGCAAATACGAAAGACCATAGTGTATTAAACAATCACTCCCCTGCAAAAATATTGCAGGGGAGTGATTTTCAATAATCTCACAAAAAATATTTATATGCTAAATAGGATAATAAAATATTTTCTAGAGAACAGGTTGGTTACCGTGCTTTTGCTAATCGGATTTATAACCTGGGGTGTAGTAACTGCCCCTTTTGGGTGGCAAGTTGGCTCATTGCCCTCAGATCCTGTTCCTGTGGATGCAATACCCGATATTGGTGAAAATCAACAAATTGTATTTACAGAATGGAATGGGCGATCACCCCAAGATATTGATGATCAGATCTCGTATCCTCTTACCACGTATATGCTTGGTATTCCAGGAGTTAAATCAATAAGAAGCACTTCAATTTTTGGATTTTCTAGCATTTACATAATCTTCGAAGAGGATATTGAGTTCTACTGGTCGCGGTCGAGAATTCTCGAAAAGTTAAACTCATTACCATCAAACCTACTTCCAGAAGGTGTTCAACCCACATTGGGTCCCGATGCAACAGCACTTGGGCAAGTATACTGGTACACCATTGAAGGGCGCAACAAGGATGGAAATCCTACTGGTGGATGGGATTTGCATGAAATTCGATCGGTTCAAGATTTTTACGTAAAGTATGGATTAAACTCAGCAGAGGGAGTCTCGGAGGTTGCCTCCATAGGCGGCTTTGTGAAAGAGTACCAAATTGATGTAAATCCCGATGCCCTTAGGGCATACAACATTCCCCTTCATAGGGTTATGCAGGCTGTTCAAAAATCGAATAGAGATGTGGGAGCCAAGACCATTGAGATAAATCAAGCTGAGTACCTAATGCGTGGCCTCGGATACGTAAAAAATTTTGAGGATATTGAGAAGGCAGTTGTTGCAGTTCAGGACAATACACCTATCCTCATAAAAGATATTGCAGTAGTATCCTTGGGCCCAGCAACCCGCCGGGGTTTACTCGACAAAGATGGAGCCGAAGTAGTAGGCGGTGTTGTGGTTGCGAGGTATGGCTCAAATCCCCTAGAGGTAATAAATAATGTAAAAGATAAGATTGCTGAAATTGCGCCGGGATTACCAAATAAGACTTTGGCCAATGGAGTTGAAAGTCAGCTAACAATAGTACCTTTTTACGATCGTACTGAATTAATATACGAGACATTGGGTACTCTTGAAGAAGCTTTATCACTACAAATACTTATCACCATTCTGGTGATCATTGTAATGATTTACAATCTGCGGGCTTCGCTACTCATATCGAGTTTACTCCCCATTGCAGTGCTAATGGTTTTTATAGCAATGCGTTACTTTGGAGTTGATGCAAATATTGTTGCCCTCTCGGGAATTGCAATTGCCATTGGTACAATGGTAGATTTGGGCATTATACTCTCAGAGAACATAATTAAGCATACGGAAGAATCGCCACCCGGAGTGAAACTTATTGATACTATTTACAAAGGTTCTTCGGAGGTATCGGGAGCAATACTTACAGCTGTATCAACTACAATTGTAAGTTTTATTCCAGTGTTTACAATGCAAGCAGCAGAGGGTAAACTTTTTGGCCCCTTAGCATTCACAAAAACATTTGCGCTTGTGGCTGCACTAATTGTTGCATTATTTATATTACCAACATTAGCCTATTTCTTTTTTGGAACAAAAATCAAGAGCAAGAGGGTTGCTAAATGGGTAAACATTGTACTGCTTGCCATTGGATCAACATTAGTTGTTTTTGGTTACTACTGGGGAGGGATTATTTTATTTCTATTTGGTGCAATAGGCTTGATTAAAAGCTATTTATTAAGATCAAAAGAAACTAACAACAAATGGTATAATGTACTTCTCAACAATTCTGACCTAATAATTGCAGCCATTGGGGTGGTTTGGTTACTAGCAAATTACTGGTTACCCCTTGGCGCTAGTAAAAACCTGTTTTTAAATGTGATATTCGTAATACTAGTAGTAGGAATTCTACTGGGAGCATTTACTTTATTGGAGTTTTACTACAAAAGAATTCTTACATGGTGCTTAAATAACAAGGTGAAATTTCTCCTAATACCATCCATTCTAATTCTATTTGGCGCAACCATTTGGCTTGGTTTTAATACAATATTTGGCTTTGTGGCCAAGGGTACTGATACAGTTGGATGGAATATTAGAACAACCAAAGTTTGGTCTACCTTATCTCATAGTATACCTGGTATTGGGAAAGAGTTTATGCCTTCGTTAGATGAAGGTAGCTTCTTGCTAATGCCCACCTCGATGCCACATTCGGGTGTTGAGTATAACAAAAAAGTGCTTGGGCAACTCGATATGCTTGTTACTAGCATTCCAGAAGTGGAGCTTACCGTGGGTAAATTAGGACGAGTAGAATCGGCACTTGACCCCGCTCCCATTTCAATGTACGAAAATGTAATAAACTATAAGCCAGAGTATGTACTTAATGAAAGAGGAAGAAGGGTTCGTTTTAAGGTGGATAGAAATGATAGGTTTATTCTTACAACAGGAGATACCCTTTCGAACGAGGAGGCCATTAGTGCTGGTGTAACAAAAGAAAAGTTGATTCTGCATAGTAAGGGTAACTACTTCCGAAACTGGCGCTCACACATAAAATCGCCCGATGATATTTGGAATGAGATTGTTACAGTAACCAGAATACCAGGAGTTACATCGGCACCAAAGCTACAACCCATTGAAACAAGGTTGGTAATGCTACAAACCGGAATGCGTGCCCCAATGGGAATAAAGGTGTATGGGCCTGATTTATCAACCATTGAGGACTTTGGGATGCAGCTGGAGGAGATTTTAAAACAAGTGCCATCGGTAAAAGCGGAGGCTGTTTTCGCCGATAGAATAGTAGGGAAACCATATATCCATCTAAATATTAACCGTGACAAAATAGCGAGATATGGATTAAGTATTGAAGATGTTCAGCAAACTATAGAGACAGCCATTGGAGGGATGAAAATCTCATCAACGGTTGAAGGTCGCGAGCGTTTCCCCATAAGGGTTCGTTATCCTAGAGAACTCCGAGATGATCCTGAAGCCATAGCAAACATTCTAGTGCCGTCACCTAGTGGAGTTCAAATTCCCCTTAATCAACTTATCGACATAGAATATGTTCGTGGGCCACAGGCTATAAAAAGTGAAGAAACATTTTTGGTTGGCTATGTACTATTCGACAGAAAGACAGAGTACGCAGAAGTTGATGTGGTTAATGATGCACAAGCGACTATTCTTGATAAGATTAGTTCAGGTGAACTAATTGTTCCTGCTGGTATTAGCTATAAATTCTCAGGAAGCTATGAAAACCAGGTTCGGGCTGAGAAGCGATTATCCATCATTGTACCACTTGTTCTGGGTATTGTATTTCTAATTCTTTACTTCCAGTTCAAATCGGTTACCACGTCGCTCATGATATTTAGCGGAATAGCCATGGCGTTTAGCGGTGGCTTTATTATGCTTTGGCTCTACGGTCAAGGTTGGTTTGCCGATTTCTCAGTTTTTGGAACCAATTTGAGGGATTTGTTCCAAATGGGAACCATAAATCTGAGTGTTGCCGTTTGGGTAGGATTTATTGCCCTGTTTGGATTGGCTACCGACGATGGTGTGGTGATGGGTACATATCTCGATCAAAGTTTTAAACGAAATACAACCGATAGTATAAAAGGTATTAGAGCGGCAGTTGTAGAGGCCGGACAGCGGAGAATTAAGCCCGCAATTATGACCTCTGCCACAACAATTATAGCCTTACTGCCAATTCTCACATCAACCGGACGAGGTGCTGATATAATGATACCTATGGCAATTCCCGCCTTTGGTGGTATGCTGGTAGCTTCAATTACCTATTTTATTGTACCCGTGCTTTACAGCCTGCGCGAGGAAAGAAAACATAAAAGCATTGAGTCATGAAGATAATCATCAAAATACTAATCATTTTACTTTTGGGTAGTTTAAATAGCTATACACAAACACTAAACGACTACCTACAAATTGCTGCGGAGAACAATCCCGGATTGCAGGCTAAGTACAAGGATTTTGAGGCTGCTATGCAAAAAATACCGCAAGCAAATTCGCTACCCGATCCCACTTTATCCTTCGGATATTTTATTTCGCCAGTTGAAACCAGAGTGGGTCCGCAAAAGGCAAGGTTTTCATTAACGCAGCAGTTCCCATGGTTTGGAACCCTGAAAGCACAGGAAGATGCTACTACGTTAATGGCTGAGGCTAAGTATCAAGCTTTCATCGATGCTCGAAATAAACTTTATTTTCAAGTAGCATCAGCGTATTTCCCCCTATTTGAACTTGAGTATTGGAAGAAGGTTGAGGAGGAAAACATAAGTATTCTCGAATCTTACAAAAAAATTGTTTCTAGAAGATTTGAAAATGGAAATGGATCATTAGCCAATATTCTACGAGCAGATATGATGCTAAATGACGCCACAACAAATCTTAATATACTAGCAAACAAGAAGAAACCTCTCACTACGGCATTCAACCAGTTGCTAAACAGAGATGCTAACGAAACCATTGTAGTTAGTGACACTTTATCAGCAAACATACTTACAGAAGAGTACAGAAAAGACTCGTTATTAAGAAGTAATCCAATTATTAACGAATTAATTCTGTTAGAACAAGCCAGCAAAGCAGCTAAGAATGCTGCCATAAAACAAGGCCTCCCAAAATTTGGAGTTGGAGTTGACTATGTTATAGTTGGAGAACGAACTGATATTGTTATGCCAGAAAACGGGAAGGATGTACTTATGCCCATGGTAACATTAAGCATCCCAATTTTTAGGGGGAAGTACAAAGCGGCTGTAAAGGAAGCGGTGCTGACCCAGGAAAAATACTCACTTCAGAAAAAGGATCGAATCAACTATTTAACTGCAGAGTACGATATGGTAATGTTTGAAATAAATCAGCAGTTACAACTGATATCTCTTTATGAAAATCAATTACAAACTACCAATCAAACCCTTAACCTACTTTTTAAGGATTATAGTAACTCTGGGAAAGATTTCGAAGAGGTATTGCAAATGCAACAACAGCTACTCAAATACAGGAAACTGAAGGCAACGGCACTTAAGCAATACCATATTAGCATAGCAAAATTGAATTACCTAACGGCAAAAACATACTAAAATGAAAGTAAATAGAAAACACATAATAATCCTAGTTGCAACCCTAGCCATGGGCATACTGCTTGGTTGGATATTCTTTGGGGGATCAAAAAGCGATTCAGGAAATGACCAGCACGACCACAGTTCTGAAATAGGCGCTGAGACTACCTACACTTGCAGCATGCACCCACAAATTAGACAAAATGAGCCGGGAGATTGTCCGATTTGCGGAATGGATCTGATTCCGTTAGAGAGTGATGATAATGACGACTTCGATCCGATGGCAATTAGAATGTCTAAAACCGCAATGCAGCTAGCCAGTGTTAGCACTGAAATAGTTGGCAAAACAATGCCCGTAAAAACATTACGACTAAATGGTAAAGTACAACCTGATGAACGACAAATATCAACCCAATCGGCCCATTTTTCTGGTAGGATTGAAAAGTTGCTCGTAAAATTTACTGGCCAATTTGTATCTAAAGGACATGTAATTGCTCACATATACTCTCCTGAGCTGGTAACTGCACAGGAAGAACTGCTTGAGGCACTAGAATCGAAGGAAACTCAGCCTCAACTATTAGATGCTGCAAAAGAAAAACTCAAGAAATGGAAATTATCTGAGAATCAGATTGAGCAGATTATTCAGTCGGGCATTGCGCAGGATGAATTCCCTCTAATTGCCGATATATCAGGATTTATTACAGACAGGAAAGTTAACCTGGGCGATTATGTCAGAAAAGGGCAATCACTTTACGAAATTACCGATTTATCGAGGGTTTGGATACTACTTGATGTTTATGAATCGGATATCAATTGGATTAAGAAAGGAAGTAAAGTTAACTATACGGTTCATTCGTATCCTGGAGAGGAGTTTAATGGCATAATCTCATATATTGATCCTATTATTGATCCAAAAAGCAGAGTTAGTAAGGCTAGATTAGAGGCTATCAATAAAGACTATAAACTTAAGCCAGAGATGTTTGTGTCGGCAAATATTGAAGTCAACCTCCCATCTTCTAGCAATGCTATAGTTGTTCCGAAAAGTGCAGTTATGTGGACAGGGAAACGATCGGTGGTATATGTAAAATCAACATCAAGCGAACAGGTAAGTTTTGTGATGCGGAAAGTTACCCTTGGGCCAGCCCTTGGTAACAGCTATGTAGTTGAAGAAGGATTGGAAGAAGGAGAAGAAATTGCAGTAAACGGAACCTTTAGCATTGATGCTGCTGCGCAGCTGGCTGGCAAACCAAGCATAATGAGCCCCGAAGGTGGTGCGGCAATAACAGGACACAACCACGGTTCAAAGCAAACAGAGGATTCGCATGCTCAACACGAACAAGGCAGTCACGCTTCATTTAAGGTAGGAGGAAACTGTGGTATGTGCAAAGATAGGATTGAGAAGGCAGCACTTTCGGTTTCGGGCGTAACATCTGCTAACTGGGATGAAAAATCTCAAACACTTCATTTAAAATACGTTCAAGGAGTGCAAACTGATGATATCCATAAGGCAATTGCTGGGGTTGGGCACGATACAGAAAAGGTTAAAGCACCCGATAATGTTTACGACGAACTCCCTGAATGCTGTCTATACGAAAGGTTTGATTACAAGCAGGTCGAAAAAACAAAAATGGAGCACGCCATAGTAAAAGTTGCTGGAAGCTGCGGTATGTGTAAGGATAGGATTGAAAAGGCAGCACTTTCGGTTGGTGGGGTTATCTCGGCAAATTGGGACGAAAAATCACAAGTTGTTCACTTAAATTTTGACCCACAAAAAACCAATTCCAATGAGATTCAAAAGACCATTGCAAAAGCGGGTCACGATACAGAAAAATATAAAGCCCCAGATAGCGTCTACAATAAGCTACCCGAGTGCTGTTTGTACAAGAGATTAGCCTATTAGCAAACAGCTAATTGAAATCATTAGGCACACTGCTACTGCATTTTTTAAAATAAGCTGAAACTACTAAACAAGTGGGTTCAGATTAACAAGACAAATATATTAAAAGCTAAAATTACCATTTTAACAAATATGAAAACAATTTTGATTTTGGCAGCCCTTTTAACTTTACCGTACCTTACCTTTTCCCAAAAGGTTGATGGCCATATATCTGAAAAGGGCGAAAACGGGCAATCTACCCCAGTGGTTGGAGCCAACTTATACTGGCTGGGAACTACTTTAGGAACAACCACCAACGAAACGGGCTACTTTGCCATTAATCGGCCTAAAGGGGCTGAGCTCCTCGTTATCAGCTTTGTGGGTTACCAAACCGATACGCTTCTTGTTCCATCAACACAAACCCGCATAATGCACACGCTGCAGAGTAGCGTTGATATTGAGGGTGTGGTTGTGGCAGGACGAGCAGCGGGGACACACTTCGATAGGGTGAACCCCGTACAAACCCAGATAATAACCCGGAATGAGCTGGAGCGTGCTGCATGCTGCAACCTTTCGGAGAGCTTCGAGACGAATGCCTCGGTGGATGTATCGTATAGCGATGCGGTAACCGGGGCCAAACAAATTCAACTTTTAGGACTTGCAGGAACCTACAGTCAGATCCAAATTGAGAATATCCCAGCATTAAGGGGACTTGCCTCAACCTTTGGACTGGGTTACGTTCCGGGTTCTTGGATGGAGTCTATTCAGGTATCGAAAGGTACTGCCTCGGTAGCCAATGGCTACGAGAGCATTGCTGGTCAAATTAATGTGGAATACAAGAAGCCCTGGGAAGATGAGGTATTCTTTGTGAATGGTTACGCTAATAGTCTTGGAATGGCCGAGTTCAATGCTAACATCAGTACAAACGTCTCACCAAATGTCTCTACGATGCTGCTAGCCCGTATAGAGAATATGAGCATTGAAAACGATCATAATCATGATACATTCCTAAATCACCCGTTGGTAAAGCAGTACCATCTGCTTAACAGATGGAAGTACGATGGGAATAGCTTTGAGTCGCAGGTAGGAATACGCCTACTGGACGAGGATAGAAGCGCCGGGCAGTTACCGCACAAAAACATCACAAATCCATTTGGTATTGATATACAAACTAGGCAGTACGAGGGATTTGGTAAGGCTGGTTACATTTTCGATCGGGCCAACACCTCGCTGGGGCTAATTGCCTCGGCAAGTATGCACGATCAGCAGTCCGTTTTTGGACAAAGCCTATACACCGGAAGGCAGCAAAGTTTATACTCCAACCTGGTTTTCATAACCTACATTGGGCGAACCAACCATACCATTAAAACGGGGGTTAGCTTTACCTACGACGACTATAGCGAAAAACTCAACAACCTCAACTTCGATAGAATTGAGAGCACTCCGGGTGCATACTTTGAATACACCTACAAATGGCTCGAAGATTTTTCGCTTATGGCAGGTGCAAGAGTCGATAAGCACAATATGTTTGGTACGCTAGTCACACCCCGGTTACATATGCGATATCAGCCCATTGAGCAGCTCAACCTAAGGGCTAGCGTTGGAAAGGGATACCGATCGCCCAGTGTAATTGCTGAGAATATGTACCTATTGGCCAGTTCAAGAAATATGGTGTTTTTAGAAGATATTGGAATTGAAGAGGCTTGGAACTTTGGTATAAACATTACCCAAAAATATATGCTTTGGTTTAGGGAGTTAACCATTAATACCGATTTCTATAGAACTAGCTTCGCCAATCAGCTTATTGTTGATATGGACAGAGACCCAACGAATGTTTACTTCTACAATCTCGATGGGGAATCCTATTCCAATAGCCTACAAGCCGAGGTTAGCTACTCCCCGTTCCCTCGTTTCGACTTTTCGGTTGCCTACCGCTGGAACGATGTGCGGAGCACAATCGATGGTGAACTTCAGGAAAAGCCCTTGGTTAGCCAATATAAAGGTTTCTTCACCACCAGTTACCAAACCGAGAGCAAATGGCAGTTTGACTATACGCTGCATTTAAATGGGGGTGGACGATTGCCAAACACCAGCCATCTGCCCGAGGCGTTATACAGGGGCGAAAGTTTTCCATCGTTTATCACCATGAATGCTCAGGTTTCTAAAACATTAAATAGGTGGGATGCCTACATAGGGGTCGAGAACCTTACGGGGTACACCCAGAAAAACCCAATTATTTCGGCTGAAAATCCGTATAGCCCATTCTTTGATGCATCAATGGTTTGGGGGCCACTAACCGGACGAAAATTCTATATTGGGTTTCGGTACGCAATTAACCGGCAATAAATAGAAACTGGCGTAAACAAAACAAATAAAACAACTGTTTGTAATAACCATAAAACTATTTACAAAATGGAAACACTTACATTAACCATTCCTAACATGAAGTGTATGGGATGTTCAACCACCATTGAGAACCACCTGAAGAAAGTAGGTGGAGTTACTGAAGTAAAAGCCAACCCGGAGAATAGAAGCGTTGAGGTGAGCTACTCCGGCGATTTATCAACCAAAAAGCTAATTATTAAAACCCTTAAAGGGATTGGGTATCCTGCGGAGGAGGTAAACGAGTGAGTGGTTGGATGATTGCATATAGAGTTTAAGGTTTAGAGTTTAAGGTTTAGAGTTTAAGGTTTAGAGCTTAAGGTTTAGAGTTTAAGGTTTAGGGTTTAGAGTTCATAAAGTTTGTAGAGCCTGCCTGTCGGCAGACAGGTTCATAAAGTTTGTAGAGTGCCTAAAGTTTAAAGTTTTTGTAAGATTTGATTGAGTGATCCGCCAGTGGGCGGACAGGTTGATTGGATGAGTGAGAGACCCTGCCTTTGCTGGCCCGCCTGACCGCAGTAGTTGGGCAGGCAGGCTGACAGCGAGCGAAGCTCCCTGCCAGAGGCAGGTAAAATGGCAGCGTCAAGTTTTAAACAGGTTGCGGGTAACGTGTTATCAGCAGGAAGCTATTTTGCGACTTTGTGCCTTTGCGTTAAAAAAAGGTTCCGACGGTAAACCATTGCCAACCGCTTTTTGCCAACTGTTAACTTGAAAATTGATTGGGTGATTGCCTTTAGGCAGGCAGATGGTATGCAGGTTGATTGATTACCTACATCAAATAGGACAGGATGAATAAATGAATAACACCATAATGATACTGGGCGATTACTATTTGTCCATTTTTTAAGTCAATTTATTAACTAAAAACAAAAGTAGCTATGAGAACACTAGCATCAATTGTAATGACCCTGCTATTTGTAGCAGTACTTGCACCTGAAGTAGAAGCCCAAAAGCCTTCGGGTGAAAAAACGGTAAACATCGAGGCCAACCTATCTTGCGATGGTTGCAAAAAAACCGTTGAAACCGGTTTGGCCAAGGCCAAAGGGGTGAAAGAGGTAAAAGCCGACCCAACAACCAAGATGGTAACCGTAACCTACGATGAGTCCAAAACCAGTGAAGACAAGCTTGTAAAATCTATTGAGCGGATGGGTTATAAGGCAAAAGTATCGAAAGCCGATAAGGATTGCGGTACAGCCAAAAAGGATTGTGGCACGAAGGAAGATGTGGCTTCACGCAAAACTGGTGGGGCATGCTAAAATAGGATCAGAATTAAAAAGGGGCTGTCTTAAAAGTAATATGGGACAGCCCCTTCATTATTATGTAATAGTGAAAAGCATTCACTTCTCTCACTAAACTTTCTTGCCCCATGGAGTATAGATTAACTCTATACCCAAACCAACCTACCTTATATTTCTTTATTCCTAGGCCTTAAAGCTGTGCAGATAGTAAAACGCAAGAAATACTAAGTCGATTTTTTTCTATGGCAAGGTAAAGCCACACATTGGTATTAACAAAAACCATTAGGGGGTAAATCCATACAAGATTTCGCAAAAACAAATACCAAAACAATATGCTATCTACTGATATTCTAATCATTTGCCATTACACTTTTTATTCAATGAACTGTTTTTCTTCAAATTAAAAAGCTAATGTTTAGTCGTTGAAAAATAGGTTTCTGTGTGTATTGTTAATAAAACTATTCCCTGTGGTAATAAAAAAATGAGCATCAAAAAATTGACACGTTCAAAAAAAATTTATATTTGGTAAGTACTAACACCAACAAAACCAAAACACTATGAAAATTCTAAGAAAAATCCTAACGGGTCTAGCTGTTCTTGCCAGCTTAGCAATGGTTTTCAATGCATGTGAAAAGGAACCACTACCAGAACCCGAAGTTTCAACAAGCAACATTATCAAAGGGAAGTACATTGTTGTTTACAATGACAATGTGGTTACAAAGTCTGACGCTGCCCTTCCATACAAAGAGGGCATAAAACAGGCAACTAGTGTGACAAAAGATTTTTTAATGGAAAAAGAGATTACTGAAGAGAGCCTTGGCTATGTATATAGTTATGCTCTAAACGGTTTCTCGGCAACTCTTACCGATGAACAGTTAGAGATGTTGATACTTGACGATAGAATAAAGTACATAGAACCTGATGCAGTTGTTAGTGCATACGGAACTCAAAGCAATGCAACTTGGGGGATTGATCGTATTGACCAAAGGGACCTTCCTCTTAACCAAACATATACTTGGGACGCAACCGGTCAAGGCGTCCGTGCTTACATACTAGACACAGGCATACGCATAACCCACGAAGAATTTGGCAATCGCGCCTCGGTTGGTTACGATGCTTATGGAGGTGATGGAATAGACCGTCAGGGTCACGGTACTCACGTAGCTGGAACAGTAGGCGGTAATCTTTATGGTGTTGCAAAAAATGTTCTATTAGTAGCAGTAAAAGTTCTTGATGACAATGGCTCAGGCACAACAGCCGGTGTAGTTGCCGGTATGGACTGGGTTGCTGCAAATCATATTAAGCCAGCCGTAGCCAATATGAGCTTAGGAGGCGGGGCAAGCACAGCCATTGATGATGCTGTTGGAAGAATGTACGATGCGGGAGTGCCTGTAATTGTTGCGGCTGGAAATGGTAACAGAGCTGGTAGAGAAGACGATGCTTCTAAATATTCTCCAGCACGAGCACCCAAAGCCTTTACCGTTGGGGCAACTGTTAGCACTGACGCAAAAGCATCATACTCTAACTATGGAGATTGTGTAGATATTTTTGCTCCAGGATCGAGCATCACGTCAGCTTGGTATACAAACAATACTTCTACAAATACAATTAGCGGAACAAGTATGGCATCGCCACATGTAGCAGGTGGAGCCGCTCTATTTCTCGAGAATAATCCTAGCGCTACAGCACAACAAGTTTATGATGGACTTACTGCAAATAGCACAAAAAACAAAGTAACCAACTCCAAGTCTATCAACAACCACCTGCTTTACACATTAGGTTTTGGTACTGGCGGTGGAGAAGAGCCTGGCGAAAACAATCCACCAACAGCTAACTTTACCTATACCACTAATGACCTAGCAGCCTCATTTGATGCAAGCTCTTCATCGGACACAGATGGTAGTATCGTAAGCTATGCATGGAACTTTGGCGATGGAACAACTGGCAGTGGGGTTACAACATCTCGTACCTATGCAGCAGCAGGCACGTACAGCGTAACCCTAACAGTAACGGATAATGAAGGTGCTATAGGTACAAAATCACAGAGTGTTACTGTTACAGTGCCAGCATCGGGTGATGATGTTGCTCCAACCATCGACGCCTTTAACTTAACCAAATCTACGGCTGGTCCATGGAGGAAAGCAGGTATTTCTTGGGCTGTTTCCGATGCCAACGGAGACCTTTCATCTGTTAGGTTAGAGTTGCTGAGTGGAACCAACGTACTTGAGAGCGCGAATATTAGCGTTAGTGGCGGCACCGCTTCGGGTTCAAATGAGTTAAAATCAAGAACCCAACCTGATGCAGTTAAGATCATCGTTACCGACAGCAAGGGCAATTCGGTTTCGGAAACTTTACCCTACTAAACTGGTTTGATTACAGTAACCTTGCCTAACATAGGTTCAATAAAACCCGCTTCTATATGAGGCGGGTTTTATTTTTGGGGGTGTAGTAAATATAGCTAGAGATTATTTTTCTTTATAAACTTCGGGTACAGCTCATCCCTTACCCACTTAAAATCTGGTGCAATGGTTAGGATATGCAGGTAGGTTCGCTTTGCATTTTGGTGCTGCTTAGCCTTTTCGAAAGCCAAGGCCATCTGGGCATAGGCATTGAGGTAGATCCAACTTCGCGGAGCGACACCTCCATTGGTCGACTCAAAAGCCGCAATGGCTTTTGCGTAGTAGCGAACCGCAAGGTTGGGATCGCCGCCAAACATCAATGGGGCATAATGCGCTGAGTTGGCCTTCTCGAGCAAAGCCTGGGGAGCGTTGGGATTTAGTTCGAACGACTCACTTATAATGGCCATACTCCGTGGGCCAATAAAGGGCGCCTTATAAGGAGCTAACGCAATATGATAAGCCAGAAGTGCTCCCTTCAATGCCAACACGTTGGCATCGTTGGGTCGGCGTAGGGCTAGCCTTTCAACATTTTCCTCAGCATCGGCCAAATACCTACGAGCGGTTCGGTTGTCTTTTATACCAAGCAAATAACCAATATAACCGTACTGGGTAAGCGTAATATCGTAAAGTAAATCAACATTAGGAGTAGATTGATACTCCAATTTCATAGCATCAAGCACCTCAACCCATTGGGTCATCTCACCCGATTGGTATATCTGGTACAATCTCTCCTGATATGCAAAACCTGTTTCACCCGCTTTTAACGGTGAACTAAATGCCAAGAACACCATTGTTATAAGCGTGCTGTAAACTAGTTTCATACTATTTGTTGTTTTTAAATACCCCTCCCCTTCCATATTAACTTTTTTGTTGTCGCGTACCTAACGGCGCTTGCCACCAAATGCAAGAAAGCAAGCTGCTGAACTGGCCAAAGAAAAACATTTATCCAAACCGATTGTTCGGAAAGCTTTGTTACAAATATGCGAGAGGCAATAAGGCAAGTGAAATGCAGAAGTGCTAAAGGGAAAGGCAACCCAAATAATACGATAAACGGGCCAAGCGTTCCAAGCAATGCGAAAAGAACAGTTACCACAATGCTACCACCAAAGAAGGCGGTTACATTCTTTGTAAATCCATGAATCGCATCCGTGTAGGATCCATACATACGGCATGAAATATCGTCGGTACCAAGGAGTGTAGCCATGCGCAGCCGTTTCCTTTTAATCAGTCGGCTTATGGCAATATCCTCAACGCGCGAGTGTCTAACCTGGCTGTGCCATTGAGAATCTTTGTATACTGTTGCATCAAACAGCATCATTTGGCCATTTGCTGCTGCCAACGAAGGAAATTTGGACCAACGAACAAGTCTAAGAAATAACAGGCTTAATAGTATCCAGTTCATGCTGGGCACAACCAGTTTTTCGCCCATTGAGAGAAGTTGCTGCCTAGGAAACATACTGAGCAAGACTAAGCGTTTACGCTGCATATAGGCTACAGCATTCTCCACCAAGTGGGGCTCTACTTTCACATCGGCATCGAGAAAAAGGAGGTACTCGCCCTGAGCTTCCATTGCCAATCTATGGCAAGCATAATTTTTCCCCAGCCAACCTTTAGGTAACTCCTCGCCCATCATCATACATACCCTCTCATCCTCTTTAATAAACTGTTGAACAATATGTGCCGTGCCATCAGTCGATTGATCGTTATATACTGTTACCGCAATATTTGAATAGGTTTGATTTAACAATCCACCAAGGATGTTAGCTATGTTCTGCTCCTCGTTCCGCGCAGGAATTAGAACCGATACCAAGGGAACACCACTGACCTTGCCATAGGGTAATATAGGGCGAGAAGTGTAGTTGAGGAGTGCGACCAGAAATCGGAAAAGTGAAAAGAGTAGCACGAAAAGGGCAACGTAAAAGAGTATGCTCATGGAGTATGAATATTTTCCTGTTCGACAATACTTTGAGATAAATGATGATTGTACGATTGCTCCATATCCATAAGGTTTGGTGACCCAATATACTCCTTTAGCGATATGGTAAGCGTTGGTTTTCTGTGGGCAAAATAATCGGTGAGGCAGGCGGCAAATACCACACGGGCCTGAGGCGACTGCTTAACGATTCGCTCAACACCCTTATGAAAATTGATGTGGTTTGAATGCAAACTCTCAAGCTTACCCTGAGGGAACATAACAAGCATATTCTTAGGATTACTCAGCACCTCGCTACAAAAATTGAGACTCTCGATAACTCCACGAGATTTTTGATTTATAGAAAAAGCTCCAACTCGACTAAAGAACATACGTTGGGCGAGTTCCCTCTCCAGCATCATAATGTGAAACCGCTTTTTAAAGATCTTTGCATTGATATGCCAGCCAAAAAAACCATCCCACCAGCTAAAATGGTTTGCCACCAGTAGCACCGATCGATTATCCGATTCGAGATCGCCAGTGATAATTACATCCCTAAAATCGGTACGAATAATAAACCGTATGTAGGCATCAATTAGCTTGCTATGCAATACGCTATGGTTAGGTTTAATCATTCAAGAATAAATTAAGAAGTAAATGTAATAAAATTAAGCTACTCCACACTTGAGAGAGAAACCCAACCTGATGATTGTTGCAAAAATCACCGAATGATATCACAAAGAAACGCCATACAAAGTAATAACCATTGCGCAAGCATAAGATCTTAACTGTTGTTTTTTAGCGAGTTAAAAAGAGACTACTTGTGGTAAAATTATTAAATTTGACAAATTTGTACACACTAAAAAATTAGTTGGGTAAACAAAACATTGCCTAATGGAGTTTACTCTATCAAATCGATGAAGAGTCTAATAAACAGATACAAGGATCAGGTTCAAAAAAAGTTTCTATCCGAAGCCAATGCCAACCAAGAAACTATTCAGCAGTGGCAGGAGAAATTCTTTGCCAAAATTATGCTGTACCTTATCCCCTTATCCGTTGTGCTGTTCATTCCAAGCCAGCTCATGAGTTTTAGGGATGAGTTATACTCCCTAGCCATAGCCAACACCATTGCCTTTGTTGCGCTACAGTATTTATACTTTAGTAAAAGGTTGAGCATAAAGGCCCGGAAGGTGACTTTACTTTCGATTCTGTATGGCTTAGGCATTGCACTGCTTTACTTCATGGGTTGGCGTGGGCCAGGGTTGGTTTACCTTCTGGGATTTTCTGTTTTTTCGTCGCTAATTATGAGCATAAGGGCTGGATACATAACCCTTTCAATGAATGTTATAATTTTTATTACACTATCGCTTTTGGTTCGCTTTGGCGTATTTAGTAGCTCGCTACTTTACGGGTTAGATTCTGCCGCCATTATTGCCATAGGCCTAAACTTTGTATTGCTAAACTTCCTACTCATAACCACCATTGCGTCACTTGTTCGGGTTCTTCAAAATAAGATGAAATCGGAGCACGAAGTTAAGCTTCAGCTTGAGCGCGAGATGGAGGAGCACAAGCAGGCTAAGGCGCGAGCCGAGGAGAGCGACAGGCTAAAATCGGCCTTTTTGGCCAACATGAGCCACGAAATAAGAACCCCAATGAATGGGATACTCGGGTTTACCCAGCTTCTGCGCGAACCACTTGAGCTACAAAAGCAGGAGGAATTCCTCAAAATCATAGAGTCGAGCGGTTTACGAATGCTCAACATCATCAATAACATTATCGATATTTCCAAAATCGAATCGGGACAAAGCCAGCTTTCCTTTGGCCCATTCAATATTAACGAGCAAATTGAAATGCTTTGCACCTTCTTTATGCCCGAAGCAATGGAGAAAGGCATTGAGCTAAAGTGCGAAAAGCCTCTTAAGCCACAGCAATCAACTATTAATACCGATGGGGAGAAGGTGTATGCTGTGCTTACAAACCTTGTGAAGAACGCCATAAAGTATATCGATAACGGAGAAATAACTGTGGGCTACAAGCCTAACAAAAGTGACATTGAGTTTTTTGTAAGCGATACCGGACAGGGAATTCCTAATGAAAAGCTGGAGACTATTTTTGAACGTTTTGTGCAGGCCGAAGTATCGTACGAGAAAGCGCAGGAAGGGGCCGGTTTAGGCTTAGCCATTTCTAAGGCATATATAGAACTCCTTGGAGGTAAACTTTGGGTTGAAAGTGAATTGGGCAAGGGATCGACCTTCTCATTCTCAATACCCATCGACACGAGTTCCCAAGGAGATAGCCCAATCCAAGAGTTACCTAAGCAAGAGGGTTTCAAACCCGGTAACCTAAAAATACTAATTGCCGAGGATGAAGAAACATCGGACATTTTGCTAACCTTCACCCTACAGGGAATATCTAGAGAGATACTTCACGCAGCAAGTGGTGCTGAAACCCTCAGGATTGCACGAGAGAATAGCGATATCGATCTAATCATGATGGATATCCGTATGCCTGAAATGGATGGCTACGAGGCCACCCAACAGATTCGGCAGTTTAATAAGGATGTGGTTATTATTGCCCAAACCGCCTATGGCTATACCAACGATAGGGAGAAAGCCTTGCAGGCTGGTTGCAACGATTACATCTCGAAGCCCATCAACAAGATGCTGCTGATGGATAAGATTGCCAGACAATTTAGGGAAAAACAAAGGTAGGTAACCATCTAGAAGGTTGGGCAGGGAATTGCTCTATACCGCTTACGAACATTGGCTTTAAAGGTGTAGTTAACCGAAATCTCATGCGAGCCACCCGATCCAAACCCTAACCGCGAAACGGTAAAATCGTAACTATACCCAAAGCTGATGTCTTGGAGACGATAGCCTAACAAAAAGGCTACTGCATCGGTTCCGGGGTACTCCTTAACAAGGGGTATTCCCCTATACCACACGCCAAATAGGAAAGGCTGACGGTACCAATACACGCCCAGGTCGAGCTGAATGGATTTATCCTGCATTTTAAGGTTAAAGGCAGTGGTAATGCTCTCCTCAATAGGTCGCATAATGAAGCCCCTTAGGATAAAGCGTGCTCCACCATAAACAGAGATTTTGTATGGAGTTCGCGCATCGTCGCCATAGAATGTGCGCTCGGGGCGTAGCATATGATCCCAGGTGGCACCAAGCCATATATTGTCGGAGTAAGCGAGTATAGATGTAGACACATCTATATCGCGCACTGTGGGATTCCCTGGTGCTTGGATTGATGATGGAGGGATTGGGGTAGAGGTAAGCTGGTCGCCAAAGATCAATTTTGAGTAGTCTACAGATTGCTGAACGTAGTAAAACCCAATCCCAGGACGAATATGGTAATCGGGGTGCGGCGTAATATCGTAGCTATACATTATACCCGCCAAGGTAGTTCCCATCCGACCATCGCCGGCAATGTCGCCCACCAAAAGTAACCCAAGACCACTCTTAAAGTTTATGAAGTTATGGTCGTACGATACGCTATAGGTTTGAAATGTGCCGGGTACCATCGACCACTGGTTACGATAGTTGGCCACCACGCGCTGGCCGGGAATACCACCTGCATACGATGGCGCCAAGTATAGTGGGCTAGCGTAAAACTGGGTAAACTGCGGATCCTGCGAGTGAGCAGCAAATCCCAAAAAGGCTAAAAGCAATATGGCGAAAAAGCGTTTCAGTGATTTCAATTTTATACGTTAAACAGTAAAAATACTATAATTATTGTTATCTGCCATTAATTATCATTTTGATGCTGCCATTTTACCTGCCTCTGGTAGGTGAACCTGCCTTTGGCCGGGATCTTCGCACTCCTGTCAGGTCTTCAGGCAACCCTCGTTATCTTTTAGACGCTGACAGCTTGCCTGCCTTTGGCAGAGTCTTACAACGTTGTCACCCTGCCTGCTGGCAAGTAGGGTCATCCAATCTTTCTTAGACGCTGACAGGAGCTTCGCACGCTGTCAGGTCAACCCTCGTTATACTTCGTATTCCCTCGTCAGCTATCGCATACGAGACAAGCTGAGGCAGGCAATCACCCCTCGTCATCACAGCAATAAACGCTGTTCTTACGAGGCAAGTAGGGTCATCCAATCTTTCTTTGACGCTGACAGTTTACCTGCCTCTGGTAGGGAGCTTCGCACCCTGTCTGCCGACAGGCAGGGATGTCAGGTCAACCAAAACCAATCATTCAATCAAAACTCACTAAACTTTAAACTATATGAACCTGTCTGCCGACAGGCAGGCTCTACAAACTTTAGGCACTCAATGAACTTCATAAACTCTAAACTTTAAACTCTAAACTTTAGACACTCTATGAACTTTATGAACTCTAAACATTAAACTCTAAACTCTACATTCATTTGACGCTGACAGGAGCTTCGCACGCTGTCAGGTCTCTAACTCAACCGACCTGCCTACCTCAACAGCGTAACATTACCCCGCACATCGAACAGCTCGCCATTGGAGAATTTACCCACAGCACGCCACACGTATACATCCTGATTGGCTAGCTTACCTTTGTAATAGCCATCCCAACCAATCTTAATATCATTACTTTCAAATATCTGCTCGCCCCACCGGTTAAATATCATCAACCTGTACTCAATAACCCCATCGGCAACGGGGTGGAACACCTCATTCTTGTAGTCCACCTCATCGTAGTAACCACCATTGGGACCCAACTTGCTAGGCATAAAAGCATTGGGGAATAGTATTTTACCCTCACCCTCAACCCAAACGGCAGGGAAACGCGAATCGTAATCGATACACTCATGAATCAGCAGGTTTCCATCATCGTCCTTATGCTCATACTCGGCAAAAGCCATAAGGCTAACCCTATACTCTCCCAGCTCATCGTAAATGTGAACCGGATCCTTCTCGCTCGACTTGGGGGTTCCATCGCCAAAGTCCCAAACGTACTTATTAGCATTCTCCGATAGGTTAAAGAAGTGAACCTTGGCATTGGGCAGAAGAACCCTTTCGGGCATCACCTCAAATCGTGCCACAGGATTCTCAAACACCCTAAAGGTGCGATAGTAGTTCTTCTCTCCGCCATCGCCGTATACCCTAAGCCCAATATTGTAATACCCAGGCTCAGTAATGGTTAGGGTAGGTTCAAACTCGGTTGAGAAAGGCTCATCGGCATTATTCAACCTCCACTCAAAGGCCGTTGCCTGTCTGTCGGTTAGGTAGAACTTGGAATCGTTAAAGAACTTTATTACCAGCGGAGAGCATGAGCGGTAGTTATCGGCCCTAAATATGGAGATTGGCTCGGGTGGCAACAAGGTTAATTTTTGAGCAACAAAATCGCTACACCTCTCATTCTCGATGGAGAGGGTAACCTCGTACCTGAAATCATCATCTCTAAATCCCCAATGCTCGTAGGTATGCTCCACCGAAGGTTCCATACTAGTACTGGTGTAGCCATCGCCAAAGGTCCAGCTATGAGCCCAGGTTGCAGGCATACCTCCTGGCCGCGACTGATTACGGAACTCGAATGATGGAAGCGTACCATCCTGCGGAAATACCTGGTGAGGAGGGATAATGGCAAAATCGGCAATGGGTGCTGCATAAACCGTTAACGGAAGAATTTCGGTATGCTCGCAGTCGTACTCAGACATCACCGTAAGCGATACATCGAATACTCTATCCTCGGTACCACTATTTACGAAGCGATAGCTAGGAGCGAACGACGATGAAGTAATTCCACCATCATCGAAATCCCAGTAGTAGCGCCATGCATTACGGGAGCTATTCACAAAATCGACCTCGAATGGATTACATAACGCATGGTTCCCATCGTCGGTATCGAAGATTGAGGTTACCTCGGGGAAAACCTGAATGGTTTGGTACGTAATGTCATCGCAACCATCCTCGGTTTCAACGTATAGCGACATGGTGTACGATTCGATGTAGTCGTTAAAGTTACGGAACTCATGGGGCAGGTTCCCATCATTGGTGGTAGGCCCAACAACCGGAGAGCCATCGCCATAATCGTACGTAAACTCTAGGGTCGATCCTCGGTTCTTACCGATGGACTGGTTAATTATCTCGAGGTTAAAGGGCGAGCACTCCATATACTCGGTTAGCTCAATAAGCGCCTGGGGCTTTGGCCAAACGGTAACTGTGAAAGGAATGAAGTCGGTACACCCATGGTCTGACACTGCAGTTAATCGTCCGTTATACGACTGATTGGCAACCAGCGATGAGTTTTGGTACTCCTGAGTAGGACTCTGATTATTGGTGGTAACACCTATCCCCAGATCCCAAGTGTATTTCCCGTTGCCTGTTCCACCAAACACATTGGAGGTGTTTGTAAAATTGATGTTTAGCGGATGACAGCCCTCAAGATCGGCGTCGAAGTTGGGATAAACATGAGGAAATACGCTAACAGCTTGTGTTGCCGACTTAGCACAACCTCCCCCAACGGTGTAAACCGAAGTGTTTAATGATGTAACTAGATCAATTACAGGGTTCTGAATTGAGAGCACATCACCTGCACCCAATGGGTTGGTAAAGGTAATTACACCCGGCTGAGCCGCTGTGGATGCTGCGGTTGAAACAGTTGAACCATTTCCAGCAAAATTCCACTGGTAGGTATAAGTACTTGATACGGATGTATTGTTTAGCGTAACATTTAACGGAGTACAGCCCTCAATTCTATCGACAGCAAATGACGATTCTACCCAAGGGTATACGGTTACAGTTTTCGATATGGTTTTACTACACCCCAACGGATTGGTAACAATAAGTTCAATTGGATACTCAACAGATTGGTTCTTGTTTCTATGGGTATAAACTTTATCTGCGGGCTCTGAATCAACCGACCCAGTACTGTCTCCCAGCTTCCACTCGAAAGTACCACCCTCGCCAGGGAGTACACCTGTACTATTATTAGTAAATTCAACTGTAAGCGGGTTACACCCCTCAAAGCTACTTAGTTCAAAGTTGGCAATTACATTTGGGTAAACCGTCACGGAGTTACCCGCAATCTTGGCACTACAGGTTCGGTTAATTCCTTTATAATCCCATTCCGTTTCTGCAACAAAGTCTACGTCATAAACAACCAGATTATTGTCACTATTGTTTACTAAATTGACAATCCCTCCCGAAGATGTTGTCAGTACACCATCATCTAAAGGTGAAGGTTTAAATGTCCAAAGGAAATTGGTATTTGCATCAACATGCGTTGTTCCCACATTGCTTGACGCATTGGTAAGAGTAAGATCCACATCGCCATCGCAGATATCGCCAATGGTGAAGCTTTGGGCAGCTACAACCCGAGGGAAAATGTAAATGGTTTCCTCTGCTGGCGTTACGTTGGTACAGCCAATGGTACTATAGGCTCTAACCGAAACGGGAATATCTAAAGGATTGGTTCCGTGGGCTGTGAAGCTGCGGTTAAAATCGGCAGTGGAGCTGGTCACCCACTTATCGGTTCCGAATGTCCACTCGTAGTAGTGGATGCTTGACCCAGCCGTTGAGGTGTTGGTGAAGGTAAACTCCTCATCGCCACAATTCTCGTTTTGAGCCAAACGGGTAATGGATAAGTTAGCGATAACCTGGGGAAAAACCTCAAAGAGATAGTCGTAATCGCTTACGCATCCGTACTCATTCTCAATATGCAAATTGATATGTTTGGGATCAACTATCTCCGTATTATTGTTGTAGGTTACCTCAATAGGGTTTGCGTTTTCGTCATTAGCGGAACCACCATCCCAACTCCAAGTGTAAGTTGATGTTGCTGTGGTAACGCTCTCATTCACCACATCCAGCACAAGGGGTGTACACTCTTCAGTTACAGAGGCATTGAATCGAGCCAGCGGATTAGGGTTAACCGTTATGATTCCGTCATGCTCGCCCACGCAGCCATAGGCGCTGGTAGCAGTTAGCTTAATATCATATGTTTTTTGCGCTGTATGGCTGGTATTGGGTAGCGATGGGGTGAAACTCTGCGCGCTGGAGCTGTTTACCATTGTGGCTCCATCGAATACCTGCCAATGGATATTGGTTACGCTGGGCGAAGCAGCAGCAAACAGGTTGGAATTATTGGTAAGATTTATATCTGCTGGAGCGCAACGTTCAGTTAAATCACCTGTCCAGCGTGCTTGAACCTCTGGGTAGATGGTAACCGACTTCGAACTATTCACAGCCGTACAACCACCCAGTCCGGTTGCGGTAAGTACTATTGGGTATGTTTGGTTAACCCCCGATTTATTCTCCGTAATAGCTGTGAAAGTTGGATTTGTGCCAGTGCGTGTCTGAGTATTAAAACTCCATGAGTAGCTTACATTGGCAATACTAGGCGCACTAACCTCCAGATTAAATGGGTTGGTTGCGCTTACGCAGCTAGCCACCGTTGCAATATCGAAATTGGCCTTTACCTCGGGGTGAACAGTGTATGTATTTGTTACAGGACTAGATGGACAATTGAAAGTATTATTGGCCACCAGCGTTACCGGATAAGGTTTGTTGGCAGTGGTTGTATTGGGAAAAACCACATCCTGAGGGTTGGCCACCGTTCTGTCGCCCAGCTCACCAAAGTTCCAAGTATAGATAGTTGCATTCTGGTAGGTTCCAGTAAAATCGCCAGTTACTGGTGCACAAAGGGCATCGCCTGGTGCAATGGAATTCCCAAGCGCATCCTCAAAGCTAGCAGTAAAACTTGCTGTGGCACGAGGATATACAATTATATTTCTAACATCAGTAGTGTGTTCACACCCTGCAGAGTTGCGTGCTGTTAAAGTTACCGGGATGGTTCTAACAGTGTTGTCGACATTATTGTTAGTGAAGGAAGCAGGAATAGCCGCTGCATTAGCATAGGTTGTTCCATCTACATTCCATTCAAATATGGATGAACCCCCCGAGGAGTTATTGGTAAAGGTAACTGCCAATGGAGTACAGCCCTCCTGGGTTGAAAGGGTGAAGCTGGCCTCGACAAAAGGTTGAACTGTAACATCGGTAGTTAAAGGTGTTATGCTACACCCCCAGCTATTTGAAGCTTCGAAGCTAAAAATCTTAACAACAGATACTGCACCATCGTTATATAATGTATGTGACCCTGATGCTGTAGATCCAATTGACGAACCACTAACCTTCCAGTCCATCCACGTAACGTTTTGCAAACCTGTTGCCTCATAGTCTAAATCTAAAGGTGAACAGTTAGGGTTGGATGTGGGAGTTACATTTATGCCAGTAACCCTAGGGTTTGGACTAACATGGAACATTTGGTCGAAGATATCCTGACACCCGCCAGCATTTTGTACTACTAGCCTTAAACGATATATCTCCTGGGTGTTATCAGTTCTGTTATTAACAAGAACTGAGCTTATAGTTTGAATATCAAAATCGTCTGTTGGGTCGTCATCGTTAGAAGTTCCGACTATTACGTTATCGTGCATTCGTGTTAGTGTCCAACTGTAGGAACTAATTCCACCCCGGCTGTTATTTGCAAAATCGGTAATACGTAATGGTGAGCAACCCTCGGAAGGCTTGGCAGTAAACTCAGCCTTTACGAAAGGTTGAACTGTAATTTGAGGAACTGGTTTGGTTACGGAACAAACATCGCCCCAGTTTGAAACGGTTAAGGTTGGTATGTACGATACAGATGAATTCGTTTTATTAAGGTAAAGATTTGACGGATTCTGGGTTGCAGCTGTATTGCCATCCTTAAAGTCCCAAAAGAAGCTAGCACTTGAATACTCGCCAAGTGGATTTGCAAAAAAATTAACCTCAAGCGGTTCGCAGTTGGTAGGAGGAACAAGTGAACGCGAGGGATTAATATCTAAATACGGATAAACCATTAAAAAAACAGTGGCAGTACGGTTACAGCTTATTTCAAAATCAGATACCACAAGCCTAAGCTCGTATTGGATGGGGTCACCAGTATTGTTCTCAAGAGTAATATCAACCTCTCGAGCATCATCCGCCATACCATCGTCTCCAAAAATTCTATTTGATGGATTCCATTCAGTTGATCCTGCAATACGCCACTCCCACGTTCTCCGATAATCGCCAGTGGAATTGCTTCGGAGTGTAAAAGTATGCTCTCTGGTGATATCCACGCAAGCAAAGTTGTCACCAACCACCTCAATCTCGGCATAGGCATCGCCCACAAGCAACTCCACCTTCTCAACCTGCGACAAACCACATGCACCACCAATATCAACATTATATATAACTGACTCAACTAATGGCCCTGCAATGGGGTTTGGAATATCGGTTTTATCTAGATAATGGGGCAGCAATCCATCGGCACGCTCCCATTGGTACCAAGTACCTCCCGATGCATACAGCTGTCGGGACTCACCAGCGCAAAGCGCCTCGCCAGCAAAACCTGTAGATACAACGATACCCTTGGGCGCAAAGGTGTTAAAATTCGAAAAGTAACCATAAAAGGCATCAGCCCCTCCATCACCATTAAGTACACCTAAGTGAAACACGTCCCTTGTGTTCTTTAGCATATATGCTTTGCCCTCGGTTAAAGCATTTGCATTAAACTGAGCAACTTGCCACTGTTCCGAGTATAATGAATCGGGATCATAAGCGGGATCGGGATGATATGTCCCTGATGGATCACTAAAATTTGCAGGATTGTTTATACCCAAAGTAGTGCCCAATGTGGCGGTTACATCAACGCCATCCTCAGTTAGGACAAAATGCCCTAATGCCTCAACCCGTGCCATTATATTAAGGTCGAATCCGAACGTACCTCCTGTAGAACGAGAAAAAGCTACCTGCGACGACCCAGTACATGTTGAAATTGTTGGTATTAGTGCGCCTGCAAACTGAGCACCATACCCTGAAAGATGATAAACGTAAACTGGCTTATTGGCCGTTTCGCCATCAACACCTATCTTACTTGAACGAATGGCAGTGGAGAAGTTGGTTAGAGTAACCTCATGGGTTTTACCTTTATTTATAGTTGCAACAAATACTTCATCCACATATATACGGGTGTTATCTTCAGTGGCAACTACATACGCATAATCGTTACCTGTAAGCTTACCCTTCATCACAACGTAATCGGTACCAATATGCTCAATTGGCACCAGCTGATCGGCAACATAATCAACTGATGAAGATGACCTTACTAAATCATCCTTAGTAATTACAGCTATATCACCCCCAGAAATTACTTCAACCAATGAACCCGTTAACCTTCCGTTAGCAGCACGGTTAACGTCGTAATTTTGGGCTGTGTTTAAATAAGGAGCAATAATTGCTGTTTGGCCCTTCGCAAGATTTATGGTAAAAGTACCGGCTGCCTGAATCCCATTTGGCCAAACAAAAACAGCAAAAGGAGTAGTAATTCGCACTGTGGCATCGTCGGTAGCAACTATATCGAATGAATTATACTGCCTCTCGTCACAAGCATACTGATCTGAATTATTATACCTATTTTGAAATGGAACATAAAACTTTTTACCCAGTGCATTCCGACCCTTAAGCGAAAGTAAATCCTTATTGTAGGGCAATGATATTTCGTAGTAAACAGTAACTGGAGTGGTTGCACGAATTTGTATTCCCTTATTGCTTCGATTAATAAAATCGTACCCACCAGCAGGTAAGTCAGACTCTGTGTATTTTAGCCTATTCTCCATTGTAGTTGGACCATCGTTCACCCACTGCCCAACGTGAATCTCCTCAAAAGAATTTGGCCCCATCGTGAACTCGTGCAGCAGCCTTTGCCCCTCGGGGTATCCTGGCCTAAGGATTTGAATGGTACTCTCAAGTTCCATAGAGGTAAACTTAAACCAAACATCTTTGCCATCTGTACCATGAGTAGGGCAGGTAGGATTAGGAACGTTATGATACCTGTTGGTTTCTGGTATGGAGAACCAAAACTCGGTATCGGTTTGGGCAAAAGCATTACCATTAATCAAAATAAGTAAAGCCAATAATCCCCAGAAATAAAAAATCCTTTTGTATTTAAAAATGCAGCGTGCAGAATAATCTAGCCTGTTAACCATAGCAAAGAAAATTGAGAAACAATCATCAAAAATACACTATTAGTGTAAATTTTAACGAGATCTATCAAAAAAAGTTGTGAATTAGATAACCCTTCTCAACTAAAACTAGAAAACCACCTACATGGCTACTTTGTGAACCACTACATACTCAAGGGTTGACTAGCTGCTTAGCTAATAGTCAACCCTTGGGTAAAAAAGAGTGGGTACTGGCGACATAAAAGATTTAGCTTCGCTGCTACTTCGTGGTCTCGCTTCCTGCCTGACTGCATCATTCAGGCAGGCGTTCGGAATGACAGGCTGTAACGGGTTGTAGGGGGGGGTGTCAGGGCGGCGTAGCCGCCCTGACACCCCCCTTCTCCCTTTCTCAAAAGGCGAACTGTCATTCCGAACCCCGCCCTTTGGGGCGAGGAATCTGTTTTGAACAATCCATAAGCCTTTCATTTGGGGGTAGTGAGTATAGAGTATGGGAACATCAAAAAAATAGAATTGCTACAGCATAAGCCGAGCATACTGAGCGAGTTCGGCGCAGCCAATCCCTCGTGTGGTTTTTCTATTCTTCATTGCCACACGAGAGGACTCGTGCGGCAGCGTTGGGTACAAAAATAAAAAGGAAAGGGCTTGATGGGGTAAGAGGCTTTCCAACGCTCTTCTCTGAAGTAAGAAATGTAGGGACAAAAAATTATTAATCCAGTCAATACAATATTCTACAGTAAAATAATAGACATTAGTCAAAAAATTAATATTTTTGATGTTGAAAGGCTTGATAAGAGGTGAGCTTTAGTAAACCTTTCAGCTTATTGGAACAACTTAGTTACATTAACGTAAAACCATAAGGTATTGATGCTCCTTGTACTTTCATACTAGATCTGAGAACACAAGACATACTGAATTAAAACTTTCTAGGCTTTGGTTGTAAATCAACTATAAACTTAAAATTATGAAAAAAAATAGACTATATATTCTACGCTGTGTTTTGCCATTAGCAATCACATTCCTTCTATCAATCCCTACTTATTCGCAAGAATTTGAAGAATACCTTTACGAAGGGTTTGAAAATAATGGCAGTAGACCTACTGGCTGGACAGAACAAGCAGTTGAGGGTTCCTTTTCGTGGGAATTTAAAAACGGTGGAGGATTCCAATCTCAAACGCCAGATTTTAGATACCCACAAAACGCTTACAAGGGATCTTACAATGCTTACTACCAAGTCTCCCAGTCTACTCCAACAGTTCGCAGATTAGTATCACCACCAATTGATTTAAGCAACTCTATAAAACCGACATTAACCTTTTGGCATGCCCAAGCACCTTGGGGATCAAGACAAGATGAGATGAAAGTTCTTTACAGAACAAGTTCATCATCCGAATGGGTTGAAATAGAACACTATCAATATGCTGTATCTGAATGGGAATATCGTGAGATAATTTTAAACGATGATGCAAAATCAACTACAACGCAAATTGCATTTGAAGCAATTACGAAATGGGGATTTGGCGTGTGTATCGATGAAGTATTTGTAGTTGAACGGGGCTATCTTGACAGAAAGGTGGAATCATTTAAAGTAAAACAGTATAACAATATTTTCCCTTCTGGATCAGAGATTAACCCTTTTGCCTACATAAACCTAACCGTTTCGGGCAATATTGGCAGCATACCTATTAACTCAATATCAATAGAATATACTGGATCTGACATTAACGACATAGTAGATGTAAATTTGTTTCATACTCGAGACTCAATCTTCAGGGTAATAAACCCTATAGTTAATTCCACAACAATAACTGGTAACACCATTACAATTGAAGCTCCAACATTCAACTTAAACACAGGAGAAAATTTTATCTGGTTTTCATTTGATATAGGTGAGAATGCAGATTATGGAAATACAGTTGATTTTACAATTAGCCCAAGTAGTTGTTCATTAGGCAACGAATTTTTTCCTAAAGAAGCACTGAATCCTAGCGGAACAGCTACTATTTACAACACAATATTTTATGACGATTTTGAGGGTGACGAAAATTGGCCAACATCATCCATATGGGAAATTGGATCGCCTTTAGGTGAAAGTGAGGGTGGTGGAATATCCGACCCAACCTATGCATTTTCGGGCTACAATGTGTTGGGCACAAAGCTAGAGGAAAACTATCCTCAAAATATCGGGCAGGAGATGACAACCTATGTGTTAAGTGGGCAAGCCACCCGATATTACAAAAACGTGAATATATTATACAGGAGATGGCTAAACGTTCACTACACCGACAAAGTAGAAGTTGGAATTAGTACAAATTCAGAACAAACATGGAGTGGCATTTTTTCAAATTCCTTTAATATTAGGGATAAGCACTGGGTCTTAACTAGGCATAATCTTGCTTCGTCAGCCTCTCGAAAAGACAATCTTGCAATTAGATTCTCCATTGGCCCAACCAATGACTGGATAGAATATGGTGGATGGAATATTGACAACTTTTCAATAATAGGTGAATATATTCATACTGATGTAGGTGTTAAAAACATCGTAACGCCTATACAAAAATGTGGCCTCTCAAATTCGGAGGAAGTGAGTGTAGTTCTAAAAAACTTTGGTGGAGAGACTGTTACCCAGTCATTCGACGTAGGATTTTCAACCGATGGAGGAGCAACATACACAAAGGAGTTATTTAACCTACCCGAAGGAATTGAAAGTGAAGAGGAAATTATTTTCACATTCACAACAGGGGCAGATCTGTCAACACCTGGGTTAAAAAACTTGCGCTTTAAAACATTCTTAAGCAACGATCAAGATTTGAATAACGATACATACATTACAAAGCTGTATGTTTTCCCAACCGAAAATTTCCCATATTCAACCTCTTTTGAAAGTTCAGCATCGCACTGGTATGCCAGCGGAGTCAATAGTACTTGGCAATGGGGGGTTCCAGCAGGAGCTAATATTAATACAGCATCTAATGGTACGCGCGTATGGGTAACAAGCCTGTCACAGCAATATAAAAACAAAGAACTTTCATATTTAGAAAGTCCATGTTTTGACCTAAGCGATGCAGAAATGCCAATTATATCATTCGATTACAAAATGTATATTGATGAGGGCAAGGACGGACTGGCTATGGAGTATTCTGTTGACGGAGGCATAACATGGCAACTGCTTAACCCTCATCCAGACTATGCAATAAACTGGTACAATTCTACGATTGACACCCTTGGCACAGAGGGCTGGAGTGTGAACCAACCGGAATACATAACGGCTAAAACAAGGCTACCCGATGAAGCAATTGGACTCAACGCTATCAAACTTCGATTTGTTTTTGCGTCAAACTTTGATAAAACATACGAAGGGGTAGCAATAGATATGATAAGACTTTATGAGCGACCATGGGATGTTGGAATAACCAACCTAATTTCACCAACAAACGCTTGCGAAATTGGGAATAATGTAAATCTAGAGTTAGAACTCACAAATTTTGGTGACAGAACACTTAAGGCTGGACTTATCATCCCAATTGCTATTGAGGTTGATGGCCAAGAAGTGAGAACCGAAGAGGTCACTATCACATCAGATGTGGTTAAAAACGGAACTTTTACATTTTCAACAAGCAATACATTCGATATATTCATAGCAGGCGAACACACTATTTCTGCTTACACAATATTGCCCGACGATGAAAATGAAACTAATAATGAGCTAAACACCACTGTTGAAGTGCTTGGAATGCCAGAGTTTACACTTGGCCCCGATATTGGAACAGAAACACCAGGCAATATTACACTTAACGCAGGCACAGGATACTCATTATATGCATGGTACAAGCTTAATGCCTCTGAAGAATGGGAGTTAATTTCTGGCGAAGTCACATCAGAATATACCCTTGCAATTGATGGTTGGGGCGAATACAAAGCCTATGTTGAAAACAGTAATGGTTGTAATGCAGAAGCGACTATCAAGGTAATTGAGTCTGACAGCGACGTAGGAGTATCTTCTATTATTCTCACAGACGCTTGTTCTGATCCTACGTCAATAAAACCTAAGGCAACAATAAAAACTTTTGCAAGTTCGACTTGGGATGGGGTAAAATCAATACCAATAATTATATCTATAGATGGAGTGGATGTTATTGAAGAGGAATTCACCCCATACGCTGGCTGGGGTCAAGGTGCAGAGCCCACTGAATATGTTTATGAATTTACCGGCACCATTAACCTTAGCGAAGCACGAGAATATACTATTCGGATATTTACTAATCTTGATGACGACACAAGCAGAAGCAACGATTTCACTGAAATTAACTTCACCGCTAAACTAGACATACTAACAAGAACCAATAGTGAACCTGAAGTATTTGAAAGCTTCGAACAGGTTATATCTACTCAAGCCGATACCATTCAGCTAAAAGCTAACAGTGGTTTTAGCAACTATCAATGGTATTCCAAAGGAATATTTGATGCCGATTATAACGAAACACCAATAGGTAGCACCCAAACACTTGATTTAGCTGAATTAGGATCAACTTACTATAAAGTTACAGCTGATGCGGCATACGGATGCGGAACTGTTGAAGAGGAAATTCTAGTAAATGCATTCGATTTATCGTTATCAAACATAACTAGCCCATCATCAGAAATTTGCTTTAGCGAGGAGTCAACACCACTTTCCGTGCTTATAAAAAATGTTGGCAGAGACATCTACCCAAGCAATTCCCAGATTCAGTTTACTGCCATTACCCCCACCGGAAATCAAACACAAAGTTACACTTTAACTAGCCCACTAAATCCAGGTGGAGAATTAATTTATGAATTTACAAGTAGCTATGATTTCCCTCTAGGCTCCACGTATTTAAGCTTTTCTATTCACACAAATATTGATCCTAACGAAGAGAACAATGAGGTTGGAGTTGAAGTAAATACACTTCCATCACCTAGTGTAACTATTAATCCAGAGGTGCTCTATAAAATTTTTGATCCAAATGAAACTTTTACAATAGAACCCATATATTCAGATTTTGTAGATGAGGATGATTATCACATTTACAGTTGGAATGATGGTTCAGAAGATTCAAGTTACTTTATTCTAGGAGCACCTGAGTATAACATATATGAGGTTACAGTTACAAACAGCTTTGGTTGCTCCGCAAGTGATGCTATAAGGATTGTAACTAGCGATCTTAATATTTCATCGATAATATATCCAAGAACTAACTGTGAACTCTCAGGTGAATCACCAGTTACATTTATGCTGCACAACAATGGTAACACAGAATATACAGCAGGTACTAATTTAGATGTTGACATATATTTAAATGGGTCATATATTGAAACCGAAACGATTAGCCTAACCGAAAATCTTGCATCAAAAACATCAAGTGAAATAACGCTAAACAAGGTACTTGATTTAAGCGGAATGAGCTCTGCCACAGTGCAGCTTAATATTAGTTCAAGCATCGAAGAGGTAGATAATGAGAATAACTCCCGCAACAAATCGGTATATGCGTTGGGGTATCCTAGCCCAAATCTCGGAATTGATAGGGATATTTACGGGTGGAGTGAAGAGCTTGACCCCGGATACTACGACACATACCTTTGGCATGACGACACAAGCGATAGGATATACAACGCAGAAGAAACCGGCATCTACAGCGTAACCGTTACCGACTTCTCGGGCTGTCCGGGTAGTGCCGAGGTAGTGCTAACTTTCTACAAGGATGATATCGAGCTGCTTGAGGTATTGGAGCCAGAAACTGGCTGTGGATTAACTGAGAATGAAACAATCAGCTTCAGGATTCAAAATAATGGTAACTATCCCATTCCAACAGGGAGAACTATTGATGTTGGATATACTGTTAATGGGCTTGGATTTCCGAATAGTATAACTTTAGCTGAAGATATTGGAGTTGGGGAAATATTCGAAATCATATTACCTCAAACCATTGATCTATCACAACCTAAAGAGCATACCATAGTTTTTTGGATTGATATGGAGAACGATGGTTTTAACGACAACAATAACATCATTCAAATCATCAATTCATACCCAGCATTAAACCTTAACCTCAACTATGCGAATGGAACAGTATCCAACGTTCCTCTTGTGCTCGATGCTGGCGAGGGTTACTCATCATACACTTGGACATTTAACGGTATAGAGGTATCATCTGAGCAAACCTACACCGCAAGCATTAGTGGCACATATGGTGCGCTTGTCTCTAATAGCAATGGATGTTTGGCCTATAAGGAGGTTGATATCACTATCCTTATGCCCGACTACACCATCAGTGAGCTTATTTCGCCTACCAACACCTGCGTATTCGGTAATAGCCATGAGGTAACCGTTGAGGTTACCAACGTAGGAACCGATGTTTTAGGAGCTGGAGAAGAGATAGATATTGAGCTATGGCTTAACGGTACTCTAATTACTACTGAAACATTCGAAATGGCAAGCAACCTTGAGCCTGGCCAAAGCATTGAGATTACGCTCGATCACAAGCTTAATCTAACTTCGGCTACCGAGCATAATATTGGGACAAAAGTTATTGCACCAATTGATAGAAACCCAAGCAACGATATGCTTACCGAAACAGTAATTGCCTACGGCAACCCACAGGTGAATTTGGGCGGCGACAGGGCGATTAATACCGGATCGGTTATTCTCGATGCTGGTGCTGGTTACCAATCGTACGAGTGGCAGGATGGATCAACCAACCAAACCTTTACCGTAACCGAAACAGGAACCTACAGCGTAACTGTTGTTGATGGCAACGGGTGTATTGGTTCCGATGCCGTAACAATCACCATCCTAATTCCAGACTTTTCTATTACTGGCATTGTAGCCCCAGCAACAGGATGCGGTCTATCATCAACCGAAACCATTACCCTTGAGATTACCAACGAGGGGACAGACATCCTAAGGGTTGGTGATAAGGTGCCTGTTACATTCGAGGTGGACAATCAGGTGGTAGCCACTGAAGAGCATACCGTTACCCAACGGATTGAACCATCCAACAAGGGGCAATTCACCCTAAGCACCAAGGTAGACCTGTCGCAGGTGAAAACCTACGGTTTAAAGGCTACGATTAGCCATCCGTTAGACAATAACACCAGTAACAACTCCTATAGTACTTCCGTTGAGCACTACCCAAGCCCAACGATCGACCTAGGCGGCGACCAAGAGGTTACCCTTCCCTACACCATCGAATCGGGGGTAAGCGATGTGGACTACCTATGGAGCACGGGTGCCACTACCCCATCCATTACGGTTGACAACCCAGGCGAGTACTGGCTAACGGTTACAAACAGCTATGGCTGCGAAGCATCCGATACCATTACCCTAACCATCTCGTCGGTGCAGGTAATTCCGGGTACCAACACGGTTGTTACCGTGTTCCCCAACCCAGCCGACCAGTGGATTACCGTTAGGGTTGAACCAAGATCACCAGCCAAATTCGTAATTGAGCTAATTTCGCCCAGCGGACAAAGGGTGTACTCACATAGCCTTGAGCAGAACCAGCAATTCGACCATAGAATTGATGTGAACAGCTTCGCATCGGGTGTATACATCCTGAGGGTATCGTCGGGTGGTAAGTGGATTACCGTTAGGTTGGTAATTCAACGATAGCCTGCCAGAGCATAAATAAAAAAGAGCTGTACAATTTTCTTGCAGCTCTTTTTTTGTTTGGATAATCATCCTAGGTTTGAAAGGTAAGGGAATGATTTCGGTTGATTGAATGATCCGCCAGTGGCCTGTCTACCGACAGCCTGCGGCAGGCAGGGTAGAGCGGACAGGTTGAATGATTGAATGATTGATTGATTGATTGATTGATTGACTGATTGGTTGATTGACTGATTGGTTGATTGACTGATTGACTGATTGAATGATTGGTTGATTGGTTGATTGACTGATTGAATGATTGAATGATTGGTTGATTGGTTGATTGGTTGATTGGTTGATTGACTGGGAGTTAGACCGTGTCAAATAGCCTCTTCTCCTAAAAATGCAGGCCAATGTTCAGCATCAGGTAGCGGCTGTACCCCAAGGTTCCCTTTTCGAAAATATCGTTACTTCGTGTGGTGGGGTATCGAACCTCGGTATTTAAAACGTTATGCAGATAAAGCGAACAGTATACTTTCCTATTGAAAAGATCGTTGAACCGAATATTGGCATTCGCCATAAAGTAACCTGTAGACTGCTGCCCAATACGAGCACCATCGGCAATTAGCTGCAGGGGATCACGATTATCGTTTGGATCATCCGAATCGCGGGTATCAGGGCGCCAATAGGTCTCCATCGTCCCAACGTAATACCCCGAAAGCCCCACAGAAATCCGTTTAACCAGCTGATACGACAAAGTTCCGTAGGCAAGGAACGAAGGGGCATACTCAAGCGCTATATCCTCATACCCCTCCTGCCTGTTTTGCGATTGCTGTAGAATTACGCTTAGGCTTGAGCTAAAGTTCTGCGTTGGTTTTAGCTGAACTGACGTTTCGAGACCTAGCGTACTCAACTTTCCCGAATTGGTGTTGTATAGCCTCATCACCCCATTCTCCATTTGGTTGGTACGGGAAATCAGGTTGTTGGCAAAGTTCTGAAAAAGGCTAACATTAAGCACCGATTTATTGGAAAGCATACCATAGTAGTTAACCTCTAGGGTTTGCATATTGGCTGGTTTAAGCTGCTCCCTATCGGGATACCTCACAATATCCATATTCTCCCCAATGGAGGCCTGCTTTATCGCTCTACCGTACATTAGCTTTATATGATGCTTTCCGCTAATATGATACAACAGCGCTGCACGGGGGATTATGTATGGATCTCCATACCGGTATTTACCCACACGCGAAAGGTAATCGTATGTACCCGAGGGGTCAAACCGTACCGAGTAGCTAATCTCGTATCCTGGGGTTTGCTCAATGCGAGCACCCGCAAACAGGCTTACTCGCTCGGTAACAGCATAGCTGGTCTGGAAGAATGCTGCCCATGTCTGAATCCGATGGTTTCGGGCAAGACCAGCATCAAGGTTAACGTAATCGTCGCTTAGATTTGGCGCATCAACTACAAGCTTATCGCGCATAACCCTACGGTAATACGTACCGAAGGTTATGTTCCATTTCGATGATGGATTTAGGTTGATATTTAGCTCAGCATCCAAAGCATCGGAAAATATATCGTTAAACCCGTAGGCTGTTGTATCGGAGTTATGCTTGTAGTCGAGTAGGTTGCGAAACGAGTAGTAGCCAATCTCAGCCTTTGCCTCAATTTCGTTGCTAAATGATCGTTTGTAACCAAACACTGAGCTTGTAGCCTGAATGTTAGCTACGTGCCCATCGTCAAAACCAGGGTAGTAGTCAATTACCCCTCTTTTTGAATTCGACTGTAAAAACCCAAAGTAAAAATCATCGATGCTAAACCATGCATCTAAAAATATTCTATGGTACTCGAGCTGGCCTTTACTTGAAGGATTGGGAGGTAAATTCCACTCATCGTGAATATTGTCTGTCATTTTACGATAGGGCTGGCTAATCCCATTTGACCCATAACCCGCCAGGTTGATGCTGAACTTCAGCTTGTCGCTCCCCCCCGATACCCTACCAGATGCTCTGTAACTACCATTACTACCTGCTCCCGCCGCTACTAACGACTCCTCATCGGTTTGGTTTGTAATGATATTTATGGCCCCCAGGAAAGCATTGCTCCCGTACACCACCGACATGGGGCCACGGATAACCTCAATGCGATCGATAGCCTCTACAGCAACGTTGATCTTAGAAAGGGGGAACGAGTTATACCAGTCCTCGCGTTGCGAAACCCCATTCACCATAACAACCATAGTGCTAAACGACCCTGATGAAAAAAAGCCTCTGATTCCAAAGTTGTCGGCGCCAAACCAAAGGTAATCGTTAATATGGTACATCCCCGGCACGTTACTCAGAACCTCTTCTAGGGTTTGCCAACCATAGCTCTCAATCTCTTGACGAGTTATAACAACAATGCTTGCGGGCACCTCGGCGATGGTCTCCGATCGCTTGGCTGCCGATTCGATACGAAGGTTCATCAAATCATCTAAAGAGTAATCCAACAGCGTGAGGCTATCGCTTTGTTGCGCGCTACCAACGTTGTAAGAATGTAGCAGGGCCATGATTAGCAAAATACGTAATGAGAAATGTAGCATACAATTTTTGTTCATAACCTTGCGGATTTCGTGTTACAATAAATATATGACATTTTACTTTAATGTGCATATCATCGTAAATATTTTTATTAAGAGCAAAATAAGTGCATTTTTTCATATCATAATATGATAATTAACAATTTTTTTGGAGCTAAAGCACATTGATTCACAAAAAAAATGGGTCAAAAATCTTAAGCATCTAATCCGTAAATAGGCTCTTACTTAATATACACCACTAGCAACTCGTATGTTAAAGGAATAATCTTATATCAACATAAAAAAAGCTTATGGAATTTACAGAAAGGTTACAAATAAAATTATTCACAAAAAATGCGTTTGCAGTTTTTATTTATAGATGATAATGCTCGAATTTTTCATTGGCCACAAAACATAAAAGGATAAAAATTTTTCCTACATTTGGGAGTATTGATAGCATTACCCTTATACTTAACTCAGTTTATACAGAGACCAATCAGACCTAGATGCGTATTATTAAGCTAGCATTTTTTGTTATCCTTCTCATCTCCTCTAAGTTGATATCGGCTCAGCAAATTTCCGATGCCAACCTAAGGGCAGCCTTCACATATCAATTTGCACTGAATATTAGCTGGCCCAGCGAAAGCGAGATTGATTCATTCACAATTTTACTGGTGAGCGACAATTCGGAGCTCAGGCAAAAATTTAACGAGGTTTTTACCGGACGACAGATTAAGGGAAAACCTACCAGTATCATTTTTACTAGCGATGCAAATATCTCCCTTCTGCCAGCTCCGCACATCATATATATCGATCAATCGAAGAGGCTGTTCGAAAACCGAATCATTGAGCGCGTGGCCAATCAACCCGTACTGGTTATCACGGAGGAAAGTAATCTGCGAACGGATATGATGATAAACCTGGTTTACATCGATGAGAATAGAACTAGCATTTCCTTTGAACTTAACAGGGAGAACATTGAGCGTAAGGGTCTTACTGTATCACCCCAGCTACTTATCCGAGGAGGATCCAGGGTTGATTTTGCAGAACTTTACGAAAGGCAGGAGGAAATTCTCCGAACCGAAAGGGAAAAGGCCGAGGTTTACAAAGAACAAGTTCAGGAGTATCAATCTGTCATTGCTCGACAGCAAGCCGCTATTGACTCACAAAACGTTAGAATTGCAGAGCAAATTGATGAGATTAGGGCTAAGCAAAACGAGCTTAACCAGCAGCATGAGGTACTACAGGAACTAAGGTTGGTGCTCGACTCGGTATCGGCTGAGGTAGTTAACCAGCAGCTGCTGCTGGAACATAATGTAAAGATGCTTGCCAAACAGCAGGACGATGTTAACCAGCAACACCTTAAGTTAGAACAGCAAGAGGCAGAAATTGAAGAGCGGAACAATATCCTGCTTGAGCAGCGAAAAAAGATGCTTGAGCAGCAACATCAAATTGACAATCAGAACAAAGTGCTGGCCGAACAGGCGAGCCAGATTATTGACCAAAAACGTTGGCTTCATTTATCGCTTACCACCGCGGCGTTGGGCATTATTGTACTTATTCTGCTAACCCGTTCAAACACCATAAGGCGCCGTGCCAACAAGCTTCTTAGGGAGAAAAACATTGCCATTGAACAACAGAAGGAGCAGATAGAAGAACAAAAAGCTGAGATTGAAAAACAGGCTATGGAGCTCGAGGAGCAGAACATCAACCTTGAGGCCATTGTAGAGAAAAGAACCCAAGAGTTTAAACTTGCCAAAGAAAGGGCTGAGGAGAGCGATAGGTTAAAATCTGCTTTCCTGGCCAATATGAGCCATGAAATACGCACTCCGCTCAACGCCATCATTGGGTTTTCCGAATTGCTATCAAATAAACTCGAACACACAAATACATCGGAGAGTAGCTACATTAAGGTTATAATAAACAGCTCGTACGATTTATTACGGCTTATAAACGATATTATTGATATAGCCAAGATTGAGGCCGGGCAGCTGCAGCTCGAGCAAAATGAATGTGATATAATAAGCGAACTAAAAACCCTTCACTCCACATATGCTCAGATTATCGAATCGAAACCCGACAAAAAGGATGTAGCTCTTCTGCTTAACTATTCAAGTGCGCAAGAGCATTTGTTTATCAAAACCGATGGCAACAGGCTACGACAAATACTTCGAAACCTGCTCGATAATGCGGTGAAATTTACTGAGAGCGGAAAAATTGAATTTGGATATAAGGAGGTGAATGGCTCCCTAGAGTTTTTTGTTTCCGATTCGGGTATAGGCATACCCAAAAAAAATCAAAAGGAGCTTTTCCAACGCTTTGTGAAAATTGAACACCAAGGGCATAAGCTGTATCCCGGAACGGGCCTTGGGTTGGTTATTTCAAAAAATTTAGTTGAGCTTATGGGTGGTAGAATCTGGTTCCAATCCGAACACCAAAAGGGTACAACGTTTTTCTTCACAATACCCTTACTTGCCCAAGGCAAAAGTGCCAAAACGCCGCCACAGCTACAACCCAAAAGTGAACAGCTCCAAAGCTTTAAAGGGAAAACGGCCCTAATCTGCGAGGATGATGAGGCGTCAAGAAACCTTCTATGCAACTACCTCGATGTACTGGAGCTAAGCTACTTTGTTGCCACCAATGCCCATGAAGCCGTTGAGCAGTTCAAAACCAATCAATCTTTAATTGATATTGTTTTGCTCGATATACAGCTCCCCGACGGCGACGGGTACTCTGTTCTTAGGCAAATAAGGGATTTAGATAATAAGAAAACCCCGGTCGTGGCCCAAACGGCCTTTGCGATGGCCAACGATGCCAAGCGAATATTCAAAAGCGGATTTAACGAATACCTGGCCAAACCCTACCTGCTAAACGACATTACATCGGTGCTAGCCAAGCTACTGGAGTAACGCTACTGGCTAAACTATTGATGCAAAAAGATTTAAATATTAATCTCAACAAAACGAAGGTTCAACTTGCGGTATGTTAATTTAATCAAATCGTAGGGTTTCATGTTGATATATTCTAGGCAAATGCCTTATCTTTACAGTGAAGTTTACTCGACTAAACTATGAAACCACTAAAAATAGAAGCAGCCATCGACACCCCTGAAATAATTTTCGATCCTGCTACCAACATATTCTCAATATCAGGCATCTCGCATCCCGAGAACGCCAAGGAGTTCTATGAGGAAATCCTCGATTGGCTCGATGAGTTTCGCCAGGAGATGGAAACTAAGCAGGGGCAAAAAATTATTGTCGACCTTAACTTCAAGTACATCAACTCATCATCGTACAAGTACCTCAGGGAAATCATGAAGAAGGTGGCCAACATTAAGCGCAATGGGGTGGATGTGGAGGTAATTTGGAACTACCAGGAGGACGATGAAGATCTGCTCAACGAGGGCATGGTACTTTTTGAACTACCCGATATTAGCCTCGACTACCGCTGCATCCCCTACAACTAGCTTGCGCTACTCCCTATCCAATGCATTCTGCTGATTCTCAATTCGAGCTGCTATCGATCTCATAAGCTTGGCCAGCGCAGCAAGCTCTTGGGCTGATCCGCTACCTGCAAACCGATGGCTCTCCTTATCGTAGGTAAGATTATTTGCAATATCTTCTGCATTGCATCCCAATACGGGTGCTAAAACCCTAGCAAGCATATCGGGTGATAAATCGTTTCGAAAAACCCCAAAGTTTAGTAGCTGCGCAATCAGCGATGATAGTGCCCCTGGGGCAAGCCCTTTATGGTTTTTAACGGTTGAGATGGGGGTTGGAGCTGAAACCTCCTCATGCGTTTTAAATATACTCTCCAGTACCTCTAGCTTCACATTTCCCAAAAAGTTTACCAGCTGGGGTAAATACTTTTGATGTATATAAACCGACTCGGCATGCCTAAGGCTATGGGTTCCCCCCTCCAGATGATCTATGCTAACTTTTAGGTTTTTAATCCACGAATCAATGGCCACTACCGTGTAATCATTCAATGGAATAGACTCAATGGTAGCCTTAGCCTTGCGCAGAAAGGGGTTAAACTTAGCCTCAAAGTACTCCTCAATCATAAGCTCCGACCGGCTTAGTATCGATTCCTCCGAGAATAACTCAGTAGCCTTGTCGCGAAGCGTATTAAACGTTGCTATGGTTTGACTAACTACTTGCGCCCTATCCATAAAATCTAAAAATCTATAAAACATTGCAATATAGCTATTTTTTAGCGTTTTTTTTACCACAAGAACAACGGCTAATCGATTTTTATTCGCAATCTTTTCATATTTTTGTGGCTTAATTTAATATCAACAAAATAGTACAACTATGGCAAGCATCAGAAACATCAAGAAGGATATTGACTACCTAGTGAGCGAGGTGATCTCCGACTGTTACACCTACCTTTACCTACATGGCAACAAGAATCAGGATAAGGTGGTAAACATAATTGAGGAAGTGGTGAACAAGCGTAATGATTACGTCCAAAGGGTAAACAACCCCGATAAATCGATGGATCGCAAGCAAACCCGTCAGCACTACAAGGCTATATACAGCGAACTACTCTCTACTGTTGACAATTCATTCTCACAGCTAAGCGAGCTTACCAAATAGCACAATCAAAAAAATTTACCTTAAGGTTCTCATCGTTTGGCATGGCTCAATGGTGGGAACCTTTTGTTTTACCCTGTAACGATAAAACACCCGAAAACCATGAAGTACGATTTTTCAACTGAGATATCACGACTTGGTACATCCACAATTAAGTATGATAAGCGCGAGCAAATTTTTGGCAATGCCAACGTACTCCCCATGTGGGTGGCCGACATGGATATTGCTACACCTCCCTTTATCGTTGAACGGCTCCAAAAACGACTTCAACATCCCATTTTAGGCTACACGTTGCAAGACGATGAGTACAACAACTCCATTGCTTGGTGGTTACAAAAACGCTTTGCATGGCAAATCGAAACCGATTGGCTCTCGTACTGCCCTGGCATTGTGGCTGGTCTCAACCATGCCGTACAAGCTTACACTAACCCAGGCGACAAAGTGCTTATACAATCGCCAGTTTACCACCCCTTCTTCCATGCTGTTAAGCAAAATGGTCGCGAGCTGCTCACCAACCCGCTAGTTTTGTCCAATGGTAAGTACCATATAGATTTTAAAGATTTTGAGGCTAAGCTTAGCCAAGGAGTAAAACTTTTCATTTTATGCTCACCCCATAACCCTGTAGGCAGGGTTTGGACAGCCGACGAGCTCACCACCATGGCGGAGCTTTGCCTAAAGCACAACGTGCTTATTGTAGCCGACGAAATCCATGCCGATTTAATATTCGAACCCAACAAGCACATCCCTATAGCTACTCTATCGCCAGAGGTAGCCAACAAAACCATAACCTTTGGGTCGGCTAGCAAAACATTCAACATTGCAGGCTTGGCCACCGCATGGATAGCCATATCCAACAGCCAGCTACTTAAACGTTACAACCTGCAAGCCCAGCGCAACGGCACTTGGCACGGCAACATCTTTGGCTTTGAGGCTACCAAGGCAGCCTACTCGCCCCAAGGCGAGGAGTGGTTAGAGCAGCTGCTCTCGTACCTTGCAAAAAATACTTCGATGGTTCGAAACTTCCTTGAGACCCAGCTACCGAAGGTAAAACTTATTGAACCCGAGGGGACCTACCTCCTTTGGCTCGACTTTAGGGATTTCAACCTGAGCAACGATGAGCTAAAAATGTTACTGGTTGAGAAAGCCGGCATAGGTTTTAATGCCGGAGAGATGTTTGGCGATGAGGGTAGTGGATTCCAGCGGATGAATATTGCCTGCCCAGCGCAAACCGTATCGTTAGCGCTACAAAGGCTTAAGAGCACTTTTGGCAATATGTAACCCACTACATGACTAATTATCAGGAGCTATTTTCTAAACGTGTTGAACATTTCGTGGTGTTTTTTAGTTTCTTATGGTGAATAAGGTTGTTAGCTACTTGTATAAGTTAGCAGATATTGCATAACTTTATATAAGTTTTTAAACCCGATTTACATTTGCCATGAGAATGCTAAAAGTATTGGTAACGTTTGTGCACATAATTGGAATGTTGGCCATAAGCCAACGGGCAGAATCGCAACGTCCGCCAGCTACTCTATTCTATGCCGACTCCATTGATAGCATCAATACAGATATTCGAAACGATAGGTACGGCAAGATATCGAGCCTAATTATTTATCACAACCACCGAATAGCTTACGAATCGTACTACAGATTTACCCAGGCATCCACGCTGCACCCCATTAGCTCGGTTACCAAAAGCATCACCTCACTTGCCGTGGGCATTTGCCTCGACAGAGGCTTTATCCCTTCGCTGGATGTCAAACTCGTCGATTACTTCCCTGAGTACGGCCATATATTCGAAAAAGATCCGCTCAAACAAGCCATATCGCTACGGCACCTACTCGACCAAACCAGCGGTTTTAAGTGGGACGAATGGACCATTCATTATTCCTACGCCGGAAATCCGCTAATTGAGCTGAGCCAAAAGCCTGAGAGCTGGGTCCCCATTATCCTTAGCCTGCCTATGGATACCGTACCCGGCACCAAATTCAACTACAATAGCGGTTGCTCCGATTTGATCAAAGAGATTGTGGAGCGTTCATCCAAAATGGATTTTAGGACTTTTGTTGATAAGAATATCTTCACCCCATTAAATATTGAATCGTACCATTGGGACACCTATCCTGAGAATGGAGAGCCAGCTTGGGGCGGGCTTTCGCTTACCACTCGCGATATGGCCAAAATTGGAGTGCTGGTGCATAACCACGGAAAGTGGGGCAACAAGGCAGTAGTGTCGGAGCAATGGATAAACGAGTCGGTAGCGCAGGTGATTGAAGCCGATAGCATAGGCTACGGCTACCACTGGTGGGTAAAATCCCAGCCCGATGGGCAACCCCTAGTATTTGCAGCAGGTTACGGCGATCAGTACGTATTTGTTGCCCCCGACAAGAATTTGGTTGTGGCCATAAACGCAAAAAACTTTACCGATCACAAATGGGAGCGCGACCATACCGACCTTATCAACAGAATTCTACGCGCCTACATACACAATGGAATGGCTCAAAGCGACACTAATACTAACAAGCAAACCTATATTAATAATCTACCTAAATACAAATAGTTATGGCAAACCTAAAGACTACCTACCTGGGGTTAGAGCTAAAAAACCCACTAATAGTTGGGGCATCGTCGCTTACCGCCGACCCCGAGAAACTTGGTGCCCTAGATAACGCTGGCGCCATCGTTATTAAATCGCTGTTCGAAGAGCAGGTTCAGCTTGAGGAGCTGGAACTTATGAACGCCATGGAGGAGTACACCGAGCGTAATGCCGAGATGACACGCCTATTCCCCGACAACAAGCACGCAGGATCCAAAGAGCATCTTGTGGTACTAAAAAAGGCCAAGGAGAACGCCAATGTTCCAGTTATCGCAAGCCTAAATGCAGTACACGACGACACCTGGGTTGAGTACGCCAAGCAAATTGAGCAAACGGGAGTTGACGCCATTGAGCTAAACCTTTTCGCCACACCCCGAAATTTTGATATGGCCGAAGCCGATATTATACAATCGCAGGTGGATACCCTAAACAGGGTTAGCAAAGCGGTTTCAATCCCCATTGGGGTTAAGCTTAGCCCATTCTACACCAATCCCCTATCGGTGATTTCGAGGTTTGATGCCGAAAGGGTGAATGGCTTTGTGCTTTTTAACAAGATGTTTCAGCCCGATATCGATATTGAGAAGGAAACGCTTGAGCAAACCATAGTGCTTAGCGATAGCTACGATGTACGCCTAGCCATACGCTTTGCTGGGCTGCTATACGGAAACATCAAGGCCGATATAGCCAGCGCTGGTGGTATTATGAATGGTGCCGATGCCATCAAAACTATGCTGGCAGGTGCATCTGCTTTCCAGGTGGTAAGCACCCTGTATGTAAACGGCAACGAGCATATTAAAACCATACTATCCGACATTGAGGCCTGGATGGACAAGAAGGGTTATGCCCAAATAGATGATTTTAAGGGCAAGCTGTCGCGCAAAAACCTTAAGGATCCATTTGCATACCGACGCTCACAGTACGTCGATATCATCATGAAATCGGAGCAGTACCTAACGCGCAAAACCCTTCGATAACCCTATGGTTGATCCACAGCGAGTTGCCCTGCTTAAGCCGGGCAATGTTGAGGCAAACGGCCCGGTTGTATACTGGATGTCGCGCGATCAGCGAGTCCACAACAACTGGGCCTTACTTTACGCCATTGAACAGGCCAATGGGCTAAATGTCCCCGTGCTAGTTATTTTCGCTCTTAACAACACGTTTCTTGGCGCCACATCACGACACTACTCCTTTATGCTTGAAGGATTAAAGGAGATTGAAGCTAACCTAAGCGTAGCCGGAATAGCCTTTGAACTCCTCACTGGCGATCCAATAAAAACAATTCCCAGCTACATTAGCCAAATCAATAGTAGTCTGCTTGTATCCGATTTCGACCCGCTACGCATAAAGAAGCAATGGAAGGATGGTGTAAACGCGGCCATCAGCATTCCACATCATGAGGTTGATGCGCACAACATTGTACCTTGCCGAGTAGCATCGCAAAAGGAGGAATTTGGGGCTTACACACTTCGTCCTAAAATCAATAGGTTACTCCCGCAGTTCCTAACCGATTCCCCTATTCTACAGCCCCCAGTAAACAAGAGCAACAGCGCTGGTGTAGACTGGCAAGCCATTGAGAATAGGCTTGATGCCGACAAAAGCGTACAGCCTATTAATTGGATTAGGCCAGGCCAAATGGCCGCACATGCAATGCTCCGCGACTTTACCGAAAAAAGGCTAGCTGGCTACAGCACTCAGCGCAACGATCCGCTGGCCAATGGCCAGTCGAACCTATCGCCGTACCTACACTTTGGTCATATCTCGGCACAGCGTGTGGCCATAGAGGTGTCGATGGCCAATGTGCCCAATGAGGATAAATCTGCTTTTCTTGAGGAGCTAATTGTAAGGCGTGAGCTGTCGGACAACTTCTGCCACTACAACCCAAACTACGACAATACCCGGGGATTTCACGCTTGGGCCAAGGAGTCGCATCTTGACCACAGCAACGATGAACGGGAATATCTGTATTCCCCCTCCGAGTTTGAACAGGCCAAAACGCATGACCAACTGTGGAACGCCGCACAAAAAGAGATGGTTACAACGGGTAAGATGCACGGCTACATGCGGATGTACTGGGCAAAGAAAATTTTGGAGTGGACCCAATCGTCCGAGCAAGCCATGAAGCTTGCCATATACCTAAACGACAAGTATAGCCTCGATGGGCGCGACCCCAACGGCTACGCTGGCATTGCTTGGAGCATTGGCGGAGTGCACGACAGGGCGTGGGTCACAAGACCAGTATTTGGTAAAATTCGATATATGAATTACAACGGTTGCAAGCGGAAGTTTGATGTGGGCAAGTATATCAAACGGTTTGATACAAAATAACAAAGGAACATAACGCCCCCTTGATATGAAAGATTTAGGGTAATAACCTCAGCACCTTAAATTTTACTTTAGCCTTAGAACAGCTCTAATAATTTTGAATACTTTTTATGTAGATTTGTGAATCGACCAATTAAAACCTTTCGTAGGGTTTGGTACCAAACAGATTACAAACAAATAAACCATAAATATGATTATGAAACGATTAGCCCATCAAATGACAAGATTTTGGATTGCAATAGTTTTGGTATCTGCCCTCAGCCTAGCCTACAGCTGCCAGTCCGAAAATATTGCAAAAGACGATCAGTACGTTGTGATCCTATCGCTCGATGCTTTCCGCTGGGACTATACAACCCTTGCAAATACACCAAACCTCGATAAAATGGCAAAGAATGGTGTTACTGCTGAGGCACTTATTCCTTGCTACCCTAGCAAAACATTCCCAAACCACTACAGCCTGGCCACTGGTCTTCATCCCAACAACCATGGGCTAGTTTGCAATCGATTCTATGATCCTGAGCATGGATTCTACTCCATGGGCGACAGGAGTGCCGTGGAGAACCCTGGCTTTTACGGAGGCGAACCATTCTGGGTAACTGCCGAGAAGCAAGGCTTAAAAGCGGCAACCTACTACTGGGTTGGCTCCGAAGCACCAATTGGAGGGGATCACCCATCATTTTGGAAAAGGTACGATCAATCGGTTCCCTTTAGCGACAGGATTGACACGGTAGTTCATTGGCTTAACCTACCCCAAGATCAAAGGCCAAGGCTAGTTGCCTGGTACTACCATGAGCCCGATTGGATTGCGCACAGGGATGGCCCAACAGGGAAAGAAACCCTTGCCATGGTTGAGCAGCTCGACAGCCTGTTGGGCGTATTCATAGATAGGGTACAGGAACTACCCATTGGCAAAAAGGTAAATTTTATTGTTGTTTCCGATCATGGCATGGCCGAGATATCACCATCAAAATACATCAACCTGAATAAGCACATTAAGCGTGATTGGTTTGAAGTGATAACCGGTGGAAACCCTGTGTACAGCCTGCAACCAAAGGATGAGTTCAGGGAGCAAGCAATTACTGCTTTAAGATCCATTCCAAATCTTAAGGTTTGGGAACGCCACGAAATTCCCGAGCGGCTTCACTACGGCTCTAACCCTCGCATACAGGATCTTGTAATTGAAGCAGCTGAAAACTACAGCGTTGGGTTCTCATCGGATAGCACACGTTATTCTGGCGGTGCCCATGGTTACGACAATGCCTACCCCGATATGCATGGTATTTTCTTTGCCCAAGGGCCTGCATTTAAGAAGGGGCATAAGCAAAAGGCTTTTATCAATACCAATATATACAATATTGTTACCTATACGCTTGGGCTAACACCTGCCGAGAATGATGGTAACTGGGATGATATAAAAGATATCTTTAGGTAATTAGCTCACCAAGTAGCACAAGGAGGCTTTCTAAAAAGATTTTTTAGAATTGAATACTGGAAAAACCTCTAAGATAGGAACGAATAAAAAGAGGGTGTCTAGGACTTTTAGACACCCTCTTACTTATGATGAGAAGTAGTGAATCATGATCTATCTTAGCCTATTACCAATTCTTAATCCGAAGTAGATCATTCTAGGTTGGTTTGGCCCATACATATAGCCTGGGTCACGCTCGATACCCGAGTCAAAATCGGATTGGTATGAGCTGAACATATTCTTTACCCCTGCAAATACCTGCATAGTTGCACCATTCATCTTTAGTTTATACCCAACCCTTAGCCCAAGGTCAAAGAATGGGTTAGTGGTACGCAGCTCTCCCTCCTCTGGGTCGTCGATTGTTGGCCCAAAGTAGGGTACTAGCATCGATCCGGTGTAGGTTCCCGTTGTACTCAGGCTTAGCTTCTTGGTTGGATTCCAATCGGCAGTAAAGAAACCATAGGTATTGGGAGTTCTAAGAAAGTTTCGCTCATCGAACTCCTGCTCTTCCTCAAACATACTTCGCTGCAGGGTAAAACCCGCTCGGAGCGAAACCTTCTCAGCAGGAATCACCGTCAGCTCGGAATTAAACCCCTTAACCACAGCCCCCTCCTCGGCATTTACACGGGTGTAAATTATTACGCCATCCTCGTCGATGTCGCCATACTCGTTGGCAAACGGGTTGTTTAGCTTGGTGTAGAAACCCTCGAGAAGAAGATTCGATTTTACCTCGCCAAAATTCTGGTTAATATCAAGCGAGGCCATAAAGCTATGGCTTGTCTCCTGGTGCAAGTCGGGCGAATTGCGATGAATTACCTTTCTTGAGCCTGAGGTCTCAATGTGCAGATCCTCATCAAAAATTTGGGGAGCACGGTAGCCCATGGCGTAGCTAACCCTAGCCTGCATCATGTCGCTAAAGTCGTACATAAGGGTAACCCTTGGGCTAAGCACATTACCAACTATATCGTTGCTTGGGCTCTCGGCATCGGCAATACGGTAGTGATCGTAGCGTACGCCTGCTGTTGTTTTAAGGCTATTTATCGAATAATCAACCTGGGTAAACACCCCCGTGATGTTCTGCCTCTGGTTGGCAACCAAAGTATTCTCGGTATGGGGTACCGATATAATCTCATTATCAACAATCACTGCGTTCTCGTAATCGGGGTAGCCCAGCTTAGTATCCTTTAGCATCCCACCTTGGTTTTCCGCACCAAAAATAATGCCCATACCGTCCCTGTTAATTTTGTACTGAGCACCCACGATGTAGGTTAAATCGTTGGTAATGCCATAATCGCTTAGCGACTGCTTTGCGCCATAGTACGAGTCCCGATCGACGTTTTGAGCTGAAACAAACACCGATAGCAAGTTCATATCGCCAATGAAGTGATCGAAAGTTAATGCACCTGTGGTAATGTTGTGGGTTACCGCCTCGGCAATACCAGCCTCATGTAGTGGATAATCATGCTTATCGCCACCCCTTCTATCCTCACGGATGTTGAAGAAATCGGCGGTTAGCTTGCTCCTGTTGCCAAAGCGATGGAAAGCCCTTGCCCCAACGCTGGTGTTCTCAATGGATGCCAACTCAGAAAAGCCATCGTTATTCGCATCAAAAGGGGAGCGGTTGCGCACAAACCCAAATACGGCCAATCCTGTTTTAATTTCTGATGATACTGCTGTTGCGCTAAAGTTCATGCTATTATCGGGCGCAATACCACCAGAGCTGCTCATACCAATTCCCGAAATTCCACCGCTTATCCCAAACTCGTAGGAGTTGTTTATGGGATCTTTAAGGATTAGATTTACCGTTCCAGCAATGGCGTTGCTACCGTAAAGTGCCGATCCACCGCCGCGAATCACCTCTACCCTATCCACCATATTCGAGGGGATAAGCTCAAGACCATACACCCCAGCCAAACCGCTAAATATTGGTCGGCTATTGATAAGGATTTGGGAGTAGGGACCCTCCAAACCGTTCATCCGCAGCTGGGTAAATCCACAGTTCTGGCAATTATTCTCCATGCGCAGCCCCGGGCTAAAATTCAGCCCATCGCTAAGTACAACCGACTGGGTCATAGTGAAGAGCTTGGGGGTAACCGTATTCACCACCACCGATGATTCACGACGACGCTGCTCGTTTCTATCGCCCGTTACCACAATCTCATCGAGCCCAACGGCATCCTCCGACATGGCGAAGTTAAGCTCAAGCGTTTGCCCGGCTACAATGGTTACCTCCTTTTGTGCCGATGTAAAACCAATGGCTGTAGCCACAACGGTATAGGTTCCCTCAGGAATATTAACAATACGGTAGTGGCCTGTTTCATCGGTTGAAGTACCAATGGTTGTCCCCTTCAATATCACATTGGCAAACGAAATATGCTCACCACCGTTGAGCACATGGCCCACAAGGTGAGCATCGCTTTTACGCTTTACTCCATGCTGATGCTGATGCTGGTGCTGTCGGCGCCCCTGCTGTGCATATGCTGATGTAGATGTTGATATTATTATAAACGAAAGGCTGAATAATATAATAGTTCTCATAAATGTTTAGTTGGTAGTGCACACAAAGCATCACACAGTATGCTCTGCTGCTAGTTGATAAAAAGAGGTAAAAGTTAAAAAAAAGGAGGAAGACAATTCTAAACGTAAGCTGGAGGAGCCCTATTGGAACATATCAGCGAGATATTGTAACCAAATCTTTGAAGAATAAAATAGTGCTTAACTATTTTAGGCTGCATTACGCTAGCTACTACTCGGAATAAACCAACGGTAAACAGGATTAATAAGCTATCGAAGAAAAGCAACTCAACCTTTGTGTGCTGGTGGGTTTGGTTAGGCTCATTAGCTTGATTGGACTTACTAAACGGGTGAGCATGCACTAATAAAGTCCCATCGGGCAACCTATGCAGGTGCATAAAGAGGGTGTTATTAAGCGTTAGCAGCCCAATAATACCCACCAGAGCAATGGCAAAATACTTCTTAACAATGTAATGCATACCTGCTTTCATGCAGCAAAGATGGGGGTGTTAATTGGATCACACAATACCTAAAAGTAGGTATTCGGAAAAAAATTGTTTGTAACAGCCCTAGGATAAAGATAATCCCATAGGGTTTAAAGCCTCACATCAATTAAGTTAACCAAATGACATTTTTTTACTATCAATTCTTATTTTTGCACTCCCTACGCATAATCTACTGTAACCAATGAAAGACTTACAGAACGAAAAAAATATCCAAATTATTAGCCAGGAGCTGGGCATTGCTAGCCGGCAGGTAAATAGCACCGTGAAGCTACTTAACGAGGGTGCTACAATTCCCTTTATTAGCCGATACCGAAAAGAGCAAACCGGTAGCCTCGATGAGGTAGAAATTACCAATATTCGCGATAGGCTGAACAAGCTGGTGGAACTACACAAACGTAAAGAGACCGTTTTGACCACCATAGATGAGCAGGGAAAACTTACCGATGAGCTACGCAAGCGGATTGAGGAGTGCTACGACCCCGTTGAGCTGGAAGATATCTACTTGCCCTACAAGCCCAAGCGCCGCACCAAGGCCACCATCGCCAAGGAGAAAGGTCTTGAGCCCCTTGCTGAAATCATCATGAAGCAACAAAATATTAGTTTGGAAGAGGTTGCTCAAAAATACATAACCGATGAGGTGCCAAATGTAGAGGAAGCTCTTGCCGGGGCACGCGACATAATTGCCGAGTGGATTAGCGAGAACGAAAGGGCGAGGAATATTGTCCGCCGTCACTTTCATCAGAAGGCTGTTATCCGCTCAAAGGTTACCAAGGGCAAGGAGGAGGAGGGTGTTAAGTTCTCCGATTACTTCGACTGGCAGGAAGCTGTAAAAAAATGTGCTTCGCACCGATTTATGGCCATGCGCCGCGGCCAAGCCGAAGGCTTTCTTAAGGTTTCCATCACACCACCAGCCGATGATGTGCTAGACGAGCTGTCGGCTGCCTTCGTAAAAAGCGATAACCAGTCGGCCGATCAGATTGATTTTGCCATTGAGGATAGCTACAAACGGCTTATTGAACCCAGCATCGAAAACGAGTTTACATCAGAGCTTAAGGCCAAGGCCGACGATGAGGCCATCCGCGTGTTCTCCGAGAACCTACGCCAGCTCCTGCTGGCAGCACCTCTGGGACAGAAAAATGTGCTGGGCATAGACCCCGGATATCGAACAGGCTGTAAGGTGGTTTGCCTCGACTCGCAGGGCAACCTAAAGCACAACGAGACCATCTATCCGCATGCACCGCAAAACGAACAGGGAAAGGCCATGGGTAAAATATCGGCATTGGTAGAAACCTATAAAATTGATGCCATTGCCATTGGTAACGGTACGGCCAGCCGCGAAACTGAGGCGCTGATAAAGCGAATCCGCTTCAATAGGGATGTTAGAGTATTCGTGGTGAGCGAGGATGGAGCCTCCATTTACTCCGCCTCGGCGGTTGCCCGCGAGGAGTTTCCAGAGTACGATGTAACGGTTCGGGGAGCCATCTCCATTGCCCGAAGGTTGATGGATCCGCTGGCCGAGCTGGTTAAAATCGACCCAAAATCTATTGGCGTGGGGCAATATCAGCATGATGTTGACCAACCCAAGCTAAAGCACGGCCTCGATACGGTTGTTGAAAGCTGCGTGAACCACGTGGGTGTAAACCTAAACACAGCCAGCAAGCATCTACTAACCTATATCTCGGGCCTAGGACCTCAGCTGGCCAAAAACATTGTTGACTATCGACGCGAGAATGGCGACTTTATAAGCAGAACCCAGCTGAAAAAGGTATCCCGCCTTGGCGAAAAGGCCTATGAGCAGTGTGCTGGATTCCTCCGCATAGCGGGTGCCGAAAACCCACTCGACAATAGCGCGGTACACCCCGAGAGCTACCACGTGGTGGAACAAATGGCCAAGGACCTGGGATGTTCGGTTGCCGATTTGCTTCATGACGAGGAGCTCCGCAGCAAAATCGACATAAAAAAATATGTAACTGGCAACATTGGGCTACCTACCCTAAAGGATATTACCAACGAGCTAGCCAAACCGGGGCGCGACCCACGCCAGGACATTAAGGTATTTGAGTTTGCCGAGGGGGTATACTCCATTGAGCACCTAATCCCCGGAATGACCCTCCCCGGTATTGTTACCAACATCACCAACTTTGGAGCTTTTGTTGATGTGGGCGTGAAGCAGGATGGGCTGGTACATATCTCGCAGCTAGCCGACAGATTCGTGTCGAACCCCAACCACATTGTGAAGCTGCATCAGCACGTAATGGTAAAGGTGGTTGAGGTTGATGTGGCCCGCAAGCGAATTCAGCTCTCCATGAAGGGGCTGGAGGATGTGCAGTAGTTGAGTTGATGAAAATACTTAATGCAAACTGCAGGGCCATAGGTTTGGTTTTGCAGTTTTATGTATTTTTGTGCAGCTGGCTAGCTATCATACCTATACCCTATCGGGTATAGACCTTTGCATTTCACCCATCCAACCTATTCCCACAATACTCCTTCCTATCTCAGGTTTTGCAATGCTCGCCTCTCCAAACCGTGTCGAACTGGTTGATGGCACTTTCTACTATTTCAGGGTCGTTGGTTAGTATGCCCGCTTCAAAGTTTCGGCGGTTAGGGCTTTTCATACCAATTCCTGCACCAGTGAGATTGGCGGAGCCAATGTAGGCTGTTTCCAAATCGAAGATAAATAGTTTGAAATGCACCCTAGGGCAAATTGCCCTTTCGAGACCTTTGGCCAGGTTGGGATAATTGTCAAAATCTTTTCGGAACAAAGGCCCTGGCTCTTTAGCATGGAGCAGCCTAATGTTTACCCTTTTGGAAACAAGCTTTGAAAGCAGTCCCAAGAATGGAATCGACCTGCTACCGCCTTTAATAAACAAGTCCTTAATATCGGCAGTGCCAATCCATAGCTCCCGCTTTACCGAAAGGGTATGCTGAAGCACCTTGGTGTAGTGCTCCTCGTTTTTGATATACTGGATGAAAGGGGGCATTGGCTGTGAATTACTTTAACGATTTCTGTGTTCCTTTCATTGAATCTTCCCCCTAACTTACAACCTAATTCTCTCCTAAAAAAACAAAGTTAACCTGATTCCTGCTTCTACCCCGCCCCCTACAAACAACAAACCCGCTACAAACAAATAGTTCACAGCGGGTTACAGTAATAAAAAGTACCCAAGGCAATCTTACCTAAAACAAAAATTTACTTACCTGACAAGAATGTTTAAACCTATTTGTACTCTTTTGATGCACCCTTACAATAACCTCAAAATAATGAGAATGAAGTAATGCGAAACTGTATTCCAGCGCTTATCGACCAATCTACCAATAGCAAATAAATTTAAGGCAATTTAGCAACTAGGCTTGTGCTTTATTATGAGTCTGCGTAATTGTGACTGGCGCATATGATGAATAATATTATTTTTATTTAAATCACCATAAGGGTAGTTTAATTACCCTATATGCGATATATTTAACATTCAATAACTAGGAATGCGATTTATTTTTTATATTTGTCAAAAACAATGCAGTATGAATACCCAAAATAAGACATATTTAAAAAGACTATTCAAAATATTGCATCCAGGACATGTGGTTACAGCTAACTGGCTGGAGAGTTTTGGCATTTCAAGGAATCTACAAAAATACTACCTTAAAAGTGGATGGCTGGAATCCTTAGGGCGAGGCGCATATAAGAAGCCAGGGGATACCATTGAGTGGCATGGGGCATTGAATACCATTCAAATGCAAACCGAATTAAGGGTTCATGTTGGAGGTTTGTCGGCATTGGCGCTCCAGGGCTTTAGCCACTACTTCAGAATGCGCAATGAAACGTTACACTTGTTCTCACCTCTAAAAACTAAACTTCCCAAATGGTTTGCTGATTACGATTGGACGATGGACATAAAGCATCATCAGAGCTCCTTTTTACCTCCTGATCTTGGAATCATAGAGCTAGAGCAGCAGGGAATCCTTATCAAAGCCTCCGCACCAGAAAGAGCCATTATGGAGTGTTTGTATTTAGCCCCAAAAAGCATCGATCTAGTGGAGTGTTACCACATCTTTGAGGGTCTTGTGAATCTAAAACCGAAGCTGCTGAATGAACTTTTGTCCAATTGTAATTCAGTAAAGGTTAGGCGCCTGTTTCTGTATATGGCTGAAAAATCGATCCACCAATGGTTTCAATTCCTTAAACTGGAACAGATAAGCCTGGGGGCTGGTAACCGAATGCTTGCAGAAAAGGGGGTTTACATCCAAAAGTATTTAATATCTATACCTAAAGAACTAGCCGAATTATGATTTCATCAACGTACAGGGCGCAGGTGAATTTGCTGTTAGAGGTTTTGCCCTACGTATCGAAAGAGAAACTTTTCGCCCTAAAAGGGGGAACTGCCATAAACCTCTTTGTAAGAGACTTACCTCGCCTATCGGTGGATATTGACCTAACCTATCTACCTATTAATACTAGAGAGGTGGCCCTGAAAGATATCCAGGTGGGATTAAGTAGGATAAAGGCTGGTATCGAAAGTAACAAACCAGAAGTAAGGGTTCACCCTGTCGCATTAAACGACGAAACTGATGTAAAACTTAACGTACAGAGTAAAAATGCCCAGATAAAAATTGAGGTCAATACCATTTCCAGAGGCATTGTATTTCCAACACGGTTGATGCAGGTGGTTGACTCTGTTCAGGATGAATTTGGAAAGTTTGCTGCCATTGATGTTGTTTCTCTAGCAGAGCTGTATGGAGGTAAAATCTGTGCAGCTGCCGACCGTCAACATCCTCGTGATATATTTGATGTGAAGCTACTGCTTGAGAACGAAGGTTTAACCGATGAGATCTTGGATGGTGTGAAAATTGGGTTGATTAGCCACTACAAACCCATACATGAGCTGCTATACCCTATACTGAAAAACCAAAGATCTGCCTTTGAAAACCAATTTGCAGGGATGTCGCGGGTAGCGTTTTCCTATGATGACTATGAGCAAACCAGAGCGATTCTGGTTGAAACGCTGCAAAAAAGGCTGACTCACCTCGACAAAAAATTCTTGCTTAGCTTTGAGCAGGGAGAGCCAGAATGGAATCTATTCCCCTACCCTATTTTGAAGGATTTGCCGGCCATTAGATGGAAACTTATTAATATCGAGAAACTTCGCAAATCAAATCCTGCTAAACACAAACAAATGGTCAACAAGCTGGAGATATCGCTTGATATGGCGTGAGTTGTCCTAAAGATAGGATTGCGATGATAAAACTAAAAAGCTACCTAAATCAAATTCTACTTACCTAAAAAGCGTGTCCATCGAAACGACACGGTTTGACGCAATCACACTGTACCTTTAAGGCAAAAAAATGGAAGCGAAATACAACTTCATTCTTGCCGATTTGCTTTGGAGCTTTGAGGCCAAAGAAACTCCACCCGATTTGCTCTGGGACTTTGATTACAACGAGTTTATTGATGGATTTACAGAAGAGATGATACGAAAAGGAGTAACCCTTGAGGTCGATTTTATTAACCATAACACATTCTCGACAAAGAGATACGCCAAGCTGAAAAAATTGTTGAATAAGTGCCTTGATGCAAGAAGCCTTAAGCTACAGTGCGTCAAAAATCAGGACTTTGAGGGGGCGGCATTACATAGGGAAAAGGAGCGTGAGCTACTCTCCCAAATTGAGAACGAGGGCTTTGGCCTCTCCTTCACCCAACAAAACGAATACGCCCTTTACCATGTTGATGTGGATACAAAGAATAGAAATGTAAGGTTTACCGTTTATTCCAATGGGAGTGAGTGCGAAACTTTCTTATTGGATATAGCTAAAAGAGTGGCAGAATGTACGGGAAAGAAAATGGGTGACAGTTCAAGCCAACTACCCACAACCTAATCTCTATTCAACCTCATCAAGTAGAGTTTTGCGTGGAATGGGAACTGCTCCCACCCGATGTCCAAACAACCGGAGCACCTGATTCACCTTATCGAGCCGTAAGGTCTCCTTGCCCTGCTCCATTTCACGGACAAAACGCAAACCCACTCCGGCCTTTTCGGCCAGAGCCTGCTGCGTAAGCCCTGTGGCGGCTCGCCTTTGCTTTAAGAATTCGCCTAGTAGCATAACTATACCTTTTCGGGTATAAATATAGTATTTTTTTATTGCATTATACCTCATCGGGTATAAAAACGATGTATTGTGTGTATTTTATACCCGAACGGGATCAAAAAAGTTACTATCAGTGAACACCTAACAACTCTATATAATCCTAAGCACAGTATCCAGCACATTATCATCAATGTAAGGCATAAAGGCTTTTTCCCAAATATAGGAATGCTCGCTCAAATCGTCTAAATTGAATTGGCTCTCGTAACGTTTCAAGAAATCTAACGGCCATGGCATAACAGGCGTATTCGACGACGTGCAGGTTGGCCGGATTATTAAGATTATTGATAGCGTGAATATGAATGCTTCGATAATTTCGGGGTGATTAAACTGGAGTATTGAGCAGTGTATTTATTGTTAGATATAAAACATTTAAACTAATCAAATTAAGCTAAGCTCTGCAAAGCGAAATAAAGTGAAGAATACTTATTAGCCCACTGGCTTATACTAATGCACTATTAGGTTATTTCCTTATATTTGTTGTAGTAATTTAATCTGACGCTAAAAGTAATATGAGTAATAACGATGCGTTAAACATTAGGCTATAGACTTATAACAAACCCATATAAGCCTGCAGCCTAATAAAATTTCATTAAGAAAAAAGATAGTATATGAAAGCTGTAGTTACTGCCGATATTATTGATTACACCAAACTTTCATCGAATGATGCTACTCGGGTTATTGATACAATTAGTAGTGTATTTAACAATCCCAAAGCATTGAGTAGTGTAAGGACTAACCTTAACGCAACCTTCTCCATAAAGCGGGGCGATAGCATTCAAGTGGAGATTGGCGTCCCCGAAGATGCCCTTAAGGTTGCCTTACTTCTAAAGACAGCCGTAAATGCAGTTAATTTAACTCCTGAGAAGAAACGGAATAAACCTATGGTAGATATGCGAATAGCTATTGGTATTGGAGAAATTGATGCGCAAAGGAGTGATGTAAACATATCGTCGGGTGAGGCATACGAGCATTCGGGACGCACACTCGATACCATGAAAAAGAGTAAAAGAAAAATACTAATAAAAACCCATAGTGAACAGTGGGATAACGAGATTAATACAGAGCTAGCGCTGCTAGAGGAGATAATGAAGGGATGGAAAATAACATCAGCAGAAGTTTTATACTTAACGCTTTTAGGTTTAAGGGAGAAGGATATTGAAGCGGAACTAGGAATAACACAATCGGCTGTTAACCAAAGAAAGGCTAATGCTGGCTGGAGTGGATTAGAAGCACTAATAAATAGATTTGAGGAACTAATTAGTGGGGGGAACTAAAATGGAGATAACAATACTAATACAGCTACTCTTAGCCCATGTACTTACCGATTTTGTGCTACAAACCGACAAATGGGTAAAAAAGAAACGGGAGTATGGCGTAAAGTCGTTGCACTTTTGGTTTCACGGCTTGCTTTCGGGCATTCTCACATACCTACTTCTTCAGCAATGGGGCAATTGGTGGGCACCTCTCACAATAATAATCACCCATATTGCAATTGATTACTGGAAGTTAAGGCATGAAAAGGGTAAGTCTAAAAAGAACAAGCACTTGGTAAACGCCTTTGTTATCGATCAGCTTTTACATTTGCTAGTTATTTTATTGCTATGGCTTACACTTATCAACGGTTTCGGAAAAGTTTTTCCATTTATCGCAATGCTATTTACAGAGAAAAACTATTTAGCAATAGTGTTTTCAGTTGTTGTGCTAATATGGCCAGCGGGGATCATAATTGGAAAAACAACAAAGCCATTTCGCCAGCAGATTGACATGGGGGATAGCCTTACTAAGGCGGGTTTATATATTGGTGTTTTAGAAAGGTTGCTTGTATTTGTATTCATAATTATTGGACAGTATGCTGCCATAGGATTTCTTATTGCAGCAAAGTCTATACTAAGAATAACCAAAGATAACGATAAGGATAGCAGAAAGAAGACTGAGTACGTGCTAATTGGTACAATGCTTAGCTTTACCGTAGCCATTCTGGTTGGATTACTTACAAAATCGATGTTTTGATGGAATGGGATGCAAAGGAACTAGGAGAAAAAGCCAGGAATATTCGAGACAATTTAAAAGTTAACGACGATATTGACTTTAATAGAATTGATATTAACCTCGATGTTGTTAAACCCTACCATGGAAGCGATGGAATCAAAACAATTGTCATAGGTCAGGATCCAACCATCAAAAATGAACAAACCAGAAAGAATATAACCTGCACCCTAAACCTCGATAAGGAGAACTCACTCAAACGATATATCTCAGACATTTGCGCTAACCTAGGCTTAACCATTGAGAATGTTTACGCCACCAATCTTTTTAAATATTTCTACACAATTCCTCCTGCACAAGCAATGGATGTGCTTTACGCACACCTTGAGCCAAATTTGGAATTGCTAAAGGAGGAGCTCAGCCAGTATAAAGGCATTCCCATTATTACACTTGGCGAACCGGTTTTGCAATTATTAACCCATCCCAAAGCCAAGGTTCACGAGTACTGGGATTACAACATAAGCACCAACTTATGGTTCAACTCTAACGCAAAATAATAATTTCACACTGTATCCCTACAAACAACAAACCCGCTGCAAACAAATAGTTCACAGCGGGTTACGCATTTAAAAAAGTGCCCAGGACAAGACTCGAACTTATTATATTTAATTTTATCCATATTTGCTCTAATTCCTTATTATAAGCACTTATTTATAAGTATTTCAGGTTTTGAACTGTTGACAAAGATAAAGGTTAATCAACTTAAATAAAATATTTTTGACCCCTATTCTGACCCCTACTTCAAAAATTACATCTACCTTTACAGAAAAAATGGCAAAAATCAACTTCTTTCTTAAAGAATCAAGTTCCAATAAGGAGACTATAATTTTTCTGGTTCTTAACCACAACTACAAAAGACTTAAGTATTCAACAGGAGAGTATATTCATCCAAAGGAATGGGACTTTAGAGAAAAGTCGCCAATCCTTTCAAAAAAATTTCCTCATTGCTATGATATTAAAAGACGCCTTGAGGAGTATCGGTATTTCTTAACCGATCTGATTGGGGAGTACAAAAGACGGAGAAAAGAGATTACACCACAGATCCTAAGGGAAAAATTGGATGCAGAATTTAAATCAATCAATCCCCTTGAACATGATAATGAACACGAAACTGTTAAAAACAAAACAACACTTTTTAATTACATTGATGAATTCATTAAGGAATGTAAGGAAGGAAAAAGACTTACTCCCATAAGAAAAACGAGATACAAGCAATGGACGTTAAAAGGCTATACAACGATGAATTATCATCTTACAAATTACAAAAAAGCAAAAAAAATAGCCCTTGATTTCGAAGATATTACAAGTGACTTTTACCAGGATCTTCTCGCATATTTCAACAGCCTACAAATGGCTACCAATACAATAGGAAAACACATTAAGAATATAAAGGTTATAATGAGAGCGGCTCACGAAGAGGGCTTACACCAAAATACAGATTATACAAAGAAGAGTTTTAGAACCATTACAGAAGAGACTGATGCTATATACCTTAGTGAGGATGAAATAAGCCGAATATATAATCTTGATCTTTCTAGCAAAAAAAACAATCATTTAGAAAGAGCCAGAGACCTTTTTATGATTGCAGCCAGAACAGCTTTGCGCTTCCAAGATGTGACAACAATTCAAAAACACAATTTTACGAAAAAAGGCAACAACTACTTTCTTGTTAAACAAACATCAAAAACGGGAGCAAAAGTAGTAATCCCACTCAAAAAAGAAGTTCTCGAGATTTATCATAAGTACGATGGAAATCTTCCGAATAATTTATCTAACCAGAAAATGAACCAGTACATTAAAGAGGTAGGTAAAATGGCCAACATAAACGAAATTGTGACAAAATATACGACTAAAGGGGGAGAGCGAACAGAGGAAACGAAGGAAAAGTGGGAATTCATCACAACGCATAGTGCTCGACGGAGCGCAGCAACCAATATGTTCCTTGCTGGCATCCCTCCCATTTCCATTATGAAAATTACAGGACATAAGACAGAACGAGCATTTTTGAAGTACATCCGAATGTCCGAAGAAGATAATGCCTACAAAATGGCAGAAAATGATTACTTCAAAAATGATTTTGTCAAAAGCCTAGATTTGGAAAACCAATGAAAAAACTTAAAAGTTATTCCTGTTTTCTCTTACCTATCTTACCTATAATCTATACTCCTTTGTTAATCTGATGGTTAAAAAGGTAAGATGCCCCCATCATCTTCTTACCTAAAATCTACCTAAAACAAATTCTACTTACCCAAAAAACCGTACCCATCAAAGCGACACTGATTGACGCAACCAAGCTGTACCTTTAATGCAAAAAAAAATGAAAGCGAAATACAACTTTATTCTTGCCGATTTGCTCTGGAGCTATAGCGCCAAAGAAATTCCAACCGATTTGCTCCGGGGCTTTGATTACAACGAGTTTATCGATGGATTTACAGAAGAGATGATACGAAAGGGAGCGACCCTTAAGGTCGATTTTATTAGCCATAACACATTATCGACAAAGGGATACGCCAAGCTGAAAAAATTGTTGAATAAGTGCCTTGAAGCAAGAAGCCTTAAACTACAGTGTGTCAAAAATCAGGACTTCGAAGGGGCGTCATCATATAGGGAAAAGGAGCGTGAGCTACTCTCCCAAATTGAGAACGAGGGCTTTGGCCTCACCTTCACACAACATAACGAATACGCACTTTACCACGTTGATGTGGATAAAAAAAATAGAAATGTAAGGTTTACCGTTTATACTAATGGGAGTGAGTGCGTAAAATTCCTCAATGAGTTAATAGAACGAATTGCAAAGCGTAATTCCGATCATTAGGTTACTTTTCTAACCTACGGAATCGGTCAGTGATTAACTCCTTGTATGCTATTTTATACTCATTGTACAGGAAACTCATGTCGATAAAATTCATCCACTTAGCTCTTGCCTTATCCATTTTGCGGAATATATTAAGCTGCTGCCTCTCGTCAAGATTTAGCCTTGAAAAGGAACTCGAAAAATCGCTACGCTTGAGTTTCTTCTTCTTGCCGTTGAGCGTTAGGGCTACATCCTCGTCATCAGCAGGGTTTACCAATACGGTTGAAACCAAATCGTATGCAGGGCAAAGCACAGGGCCAACACCTTGCCTATGAAGTAACGAGAAATTTTTCAGGTGCATATCGGCATTTCCTGTAAGGAAAGAAAAAAGGAGCACCTCGGCAAAATTCACTAGATCGAGCACCGGGTTAGCAGAGAACCGGAGTATGGCCTTACCTACCTGCTCGTAAGAGCCGTGGTACTTATCCTCAGTAAGACGCTCGGTAAGCTGACACATATCCTCCATATGGATCTTGCTGTGCTTTGCCCTATCGACCCTTCGGGTAAGGTAAGCAAGACTACCTCCCTGCATCCTGATCAATGTGTGAGGCACAACGGCTATACCTGCCAAATTAGCCAGATGCATGGTTAGGCTCTCCACCTGGGGTAGCTGGGGATAGGTTGATGTGGGTGGTTTTAAAATGTAATCACCCCATAGCCCCACAATGGTAAATCGCTTGGGCTCGCCCTTGCCTTTCGGTTTCTCGAGGTGCAACGACAGCTTTGGCTGAACCCCAGTTACCGTCACCTGACTCTGCACAACTTGAAGCCCTAACTCTTTTAGCTCGGCCTCGGTGTACTGAAGCTCAGGCGGCATGGATTGCCCAAAGATTTTTCGACAGCAACCCGAGTGAAAATCAGTTTCGCCCTCATTTAGCAACTCGTAGCAGTATAAACATCTACCCATTACTGCTCCTCCTCCATTACTGGATGAACGCTAACAGCCCCGATGCAATCTTTACAGCAGGCTAGTAGCAACCCCATCCTATCCCTAGGATTCAATTTCCAGTTATTCTCCGCTATATCCAGCAGCCATCCCTCAGGGATCAACCCATCGAAAAAAGGGAAAAGCACCTTGCTGACAAATGGCTGTTCTTGCAAGGGAAGGGTAAGGCTTACGGCAGCAACATTAGACGATTTAAGGTACTCTACATCGTAGGCAAAGGTATACCCATTCTCATCCTGTGTTAGCCAACCAGCCGTTACCCCGTGTATTTTAATCTCTGCTTTCCTCATTTAATAGCTTTTTACGCGGAATGGGAACTGCGCCCACCCGATGTCCAAATAACAGGAGCACCTGATTCACCTTATCGAGCCGTAAGGTCTCCTTACCCTGCTCCATTTCACGGACAAAACGTAAACCCACTCCGGCCTTTTCGGCTAGAGCCTGCTGCGTAAGCCCTGTGGCGGCTCGCCTTTGCTTTACAAATTCGCCTAGTACCATAACTATACCTTTTCGGGTATAAATATAGTATATTTTTATTGTATTATACCTCATCGGGTATAAAAATGATGATTTATATGTGTTTTATACCCGAACGGGATCAAAATAGCTACTATCAGTGAACACCTAACAACTCTATATAATCCTAAGCACAGTATCCAGCACATTATCATCAATGTAAGGCATAAAGGCTTTTTTCCAAATATAGGAATGCTCGCTCAAATCGTCTAAATTGAATTGGCTCTCGTAACGTTTCAAGAGATCTAACGACCAAGGCAGATTCTTATTATCGATTAGGCCAAACTCGAAGTAAAAACCTCCTGTTGGGGCAAGCATCTCCCCATCCTCGCTGTAAATAGCAGCTGGTTTTGTACCGCCCCACTCAACATGGTTGGCAAAGTGGTCAATCATTTTCTCATCCCAAGGAATAGACTCGTTTTCACAAAGGGTGGTCCATCGCCACAAAGGAAGATATCTGTCAATAAAATCGGTAGACCATGGTAGGTAACGGTTTGATGAGAGCCCCACAAATCCCTTACCCTCGTTCTCCATCCATCTATCCATATTATTGGTAAAAAAATCTTTATCCGTTCGGAAGAAAAACTCATTCTGGCTTAGCCCGTACCAATTGATATGCTCGCGCCAGCGCTCTAGCAAACGCTTTTCAATCCAAGGCAATTGAGAATTGGCAAAAACTGCCCACCACTCCATCTTATGGCTATACTTTTCTACTAAATCGATGTTGCGAAGGAGGGCAGGGTTTGTGCTAACCCCAAAGTAGAAAAAGTACGACTCGTTGAGATGCCGTTCGAAAAGCGGCAGAGTCCACGGAACAGATTCGTTGCAGGCCAAATCCGAAAGTTCCCATCGCCCCTTGTACCTATCGATTAGGGCTTCGGACCACTGAACCGACTCGTTGGTAGAGAGCCTCTCGAAACTGATCTTATGCTCTAGGCTACGAACAAGCTCTTCTGTCCAGGGTAAGCCCAGGTTATTGGCAATGGTATCGCCACTACCATCCTCCCACCCTTCCCAGTCGATTAATGCATCAAACTCTGTGAGCATATCTAAGCTGGGGAAAGCCGAAGGGTTCATAGATATACTCCTCCATTGGAGCAGCTCGGCAAATTGCCATAGAATTTGGCTCGACCAGCCAATATTAGTATTGGTTGAAACAAGCCCCCATGCCAACCCGCTGCCATACCGCTTTAGCTGCTGCAGGCTAAACGGGTAGTGCTGCGACAGCAACCTTTGAGCAAACTGGGGGTGATTAACTAGAAACGATATGATTTGGGTTTGGGTCATAAAGAATGGGTTCTCTAACAGGTATTACAAACTTTATGGGATACTGTCCATCAAACAATTAATATCCTTATAGCCTTGAAAGTTCTACATATTTTCAACATACAAAGACATAGTCTCTTTCTCTTTATTAATAATTATTTCGTACTTCCTCACTACTTTACCATTATTATAAAGATACTCCAATGACTCCATTTTAAGGTATTGATCATCTTCGTTAAAAGTTTTCAGCATTGTAGCTAACATACTTATATGATAGGTATACACTTGCAATATGCATATGCTATCTATATCCATAAAGTAAAATATTCGGCAATATTCTGCTTCCTGAACAATTACGCTAGAATCCCCAAATTTTTCAGTTTTACCATCAGGAACTTCTTTGGATATTTCTGCCATTGTCATACCCAATCTAAGATAAACCTCACTCTGCGCATTAACCTGTATTCCTATTCCCAGAATAAGAATTACAACAATTTTTAGTTTCTTCATTTTATGGTTTGTTAAAACTATTAGTTTGTTTCTAACTTCGGAGAACACTCATTTTTTTTGGATGAAAGCAGAATATATCCTTTGCACTTGCTTTTTGCCTACGAATTTCAATGCGTTTTGATTAAATTGGCACAGTAAACAAAGTCCTTAAACATTCTATTTAATTTTTCGTATTTGTTAATCAGATTATCTAAAGAAAGCAGTAACGAGTAGTTCTCGCGTTCACGAATGAACCTAACCATACCGCCATCCATATTATTGATTCCAACAACATATACCTCAAAAAAATCGAAACTGTAAGTACAAACAGAATTGGAAATAAAACTGGTGCTACCTTTCATCTCATATCTCATCAAAACGTTATACGGCTTAATAATTTCATCTTCACCTGCATCCTCGTTTGTGTTTGAGTCAAGATGTAAAGCAATGGCTCCTGCCAGCGACTTTGCCTCCTCTGCACTACTCCTTTCAGCCATTATGTAGCCGAGGCTAAAAAACTCTACAACCACCAAGTAGTGTGTGTATTGCAATTTCTCTCTCTTAATATATTCGAATTTATGATTCATCATTCTTTGCTTTTGGTTAGCGCTTTTAACCCATACGATTATTTACAATAAAGCTCTGGGAACTTAGAGGGAAATAGATGTATAGTGCATGCCTCTTTAGTTACGACCTATACCAGCACCATAGATCAACAGGAAATGGTATGCCATTAACTTATCAAAACCTTTCTTGACCTGCAAACTATCCATTTTGGCTTTAAAGAAACCAACTTTTAGTGCACCTTTGCTAAAAAAACAAAAACCAATCAAAAACCCTTGCAAACAAACCGTTACTTACTAATACTGGCGTCGGCTTCGAGTTTTATTACCTCGGGAAAGATTATCTCCTTGGGCCTGGCACAGGAGTAGTGTTTGGGATTACTGTTTTTTTAAAAAACTTAAACACAATATGTATCTTGGATATTTTCGATTACATCGTTAGATCTGTGAGTTTATTCTTTCAATGAGTTTTTATTTCAATTGCTTTCCAACCCCATTCCTGCTTCTTCTTGTTATATGAAATAATTGCTCTCCCCTTAACAGATTGGTTTGGCTGAAGATTTTTCTTTGCTATTATTCTTGAATCAATAAAAACGTCGCCAGCAAAACCAATGTTAATGTCTGAAATAACTTTTAGGGTATCAGAAAAATCCTTTACAACTTCATTATCAGGCTCCTCGTCGGATAGCTTTGCTGATAAAAGTCTGAAATGCTCACCATCAGGATTTTCCTTGAACCTAACTTTTAAAACGTCTCCTATCTTCACAATCTTTAAATAATCGCCATAGTAGAAGAAACCTTTAGAGGACTTACTCTCAACAAAATTTAGAATTTTCTTATCGGAGTTTACAAACTCTACAACCACAGTACGCTCTGGGATGTCAGCAAGCAGAATTTCTTCTGCAACATCAACAAGAGATTTATAAAATCGATGGTTATTTGTTTGGCTAGTGGTTTCCTTGTACCAATTCTGGTTTTGCCATTGAATAACCCCCTGTTTTACTGACCAATTATTGGAATGATAGGTAGCAACAATATTTTCAATCTCTGTTTTAGCTTCAACATATTGTTTGCCTTGGATTAATAGGGCTGCTAACTTCTGTCGAATATTAACAAGGAAATCATCTGAAGTACTACAGGTAAGTGCTCTACACAAACAGGCCGTTTTGCGAATATCTTCATTGGGAAATATATCAGCCATAACATCCCAAACCCAAAATTCATTGCGTTTTTTAATGGCAAACGGTATGAAAGCACTAAGAATATCACCAGTATCGCCCGATGCAATTAACAGTTTTGCCTTATAGTAAGGTAGATATAATAGATTTGGATATTTCTCTATCAGTTCATCTATCCTAGGCATGAAGGCATCAATATCCTCCTTTATTGGTTCTTTGTAATAAATACCTTTGTAATCATAGTTCCCACTTAGTAAAATCTTACAATATGCTATATACGCCTGTTCTGCTATAGATATTACTGATTTACCGCTGGGTAATGTTTCCTTCAGAAAATCTTCTGGTCTAAAGTTTTCATAGTTCCACCAATCAGCGAATTCTTTATACATATCGGACTCCTTGAACACTTTATGAAATGCTTTAAACATAAAGGAGTATCCATCGCTAGGCTTTGTAAGGTGAAAACCTTTAATAACCTCAAAAAGCTTATTTGTCCTATTTAGCAATTCCTTTGAAGGAAGAAAACCTGATGATTTTTGTTTACTATTTTCCAGTTCCGACTTGCATAATGAAAAAATCATTAAACCAACTTGCCAAGCGCATTGATCGAATAGCATTAACTCGGCTTCGGGCAATTCTAATTCTTTTATTTTGAGCAGGTAGCCATAGAAGGCATCAAAGTTTTCTTCCTCCTTATTTGCCTTCAGGTAATCGTAGTAAACCCAGGCAACAGATCGCTTACACCAGATATTATCAGGTTCCTTCTGTAAATCCTGCAAAGCCATTTCAAGTGCCTCTGCAAGTTTACCCGATTTTCTCAATTCTTTCGCTTCCTTAAACGACATAGCTCGGCTCTTTAAGCGATTTAACAACCTCGTATAAATCTATCATCATATCGCAATTGCTCGATTTACGCTCCTCGGCAGATGTAAAGAAACCTTCGCTATCGTAAATAAAGTCAATTGTTGCCAATGATTTTCCTCTCTTGAAATGGTATCGTTCTCGGTATTGTAAATGCTCAATATCTTCGATATATATCATTTTGTTATTCACCAAGGGCTTTATACTCTCAAAGATAATTTGCAAAAAAAACTTCTCAAAAGCGAACTCTTTTTGCTCCAACGGATCAATTGGAAAAACTGGAACCTCTTGTTCAAAATCTGAAAACCTTATCTCAAAACGCCTCTTCTCATTAAGCACGTTAACTATCTCGTTGTATAGTTCCTCTGAGTTCTGATTGCCAACCAAACCGAACCTTGTAAACTGATCTTTTCCGTTGTAGAAAAATATTAGATTAGCCCTTTTGTTATCTCGACTAAAAGAATAAAATTCTTGGTACTGCTTAGCGTCGTATCTTGATATGGCAATAAATCTTTCGCTTAAAAGGTGGTGCAACTCGATGAATTTGTGTTGCAAAAATCTATGTGCTTCTCCAAGTCCATTAATTGCAAGAAGTTGTTTTAAGTTGTCATCAACATTAACCACCTCAATTCTTTCTGTTTCGCCAGCTTGTATAGCCTGTTCGGTTCTAGTAATACCTGGAATATAGGTAATGTTTGAAAAGGGAGAAAAATAAGGTGGATTAATATTAAAGAGCCTACTCTTTGCCCTTGTAACCGCGGTGTATGACCAACGAAAGAAACTGATATTCTTCTTTCCTGCTACTTCGTGACTATCTTCGAGAAAGTTAAAGCCTTCTTTTGCAGCATAATCCCATATAACAAATACATTATCCCATTCTCCACCCTGTGCCTTATGACAGGTTACTGCATATCCGTACCTTAACTGAATTGCATTAAAAAACAAATCATTTTTAATAGCTTCTTTAAACTCAGGTGAATTTGTTTTAAGTTTAGGGTTACGTATTTTGAAATCAATGTACAAAGCCTTCATCTCCAAACTCAGCAAGTCATTGACATCACTTTCAAGAAAATTCTCAAGCATATAACCCTTTACTATCTTGTCTTTACCATTCTCATCCTTAAAAAGTAGTTCAACGTACCGCCAGGTTAAGGATACAGTATGCTCCTTTCCGTTTTCAAATACAGTAATATTCCTTGAGATACATTCCCTATCGGCAAATATTACAACACCAAACTCTCCGTTGAAAATAAAATGTTTGTAGTTATTTCTACCAATAATTATATGATCTCCAGCGACTAACGATTTTTCATTTGGAAACTTAACCTCACGGATACGCCTGTTAAAATCTAATGCGGTTTTATTTTTGTAAGCAACAATAATTGTATTGGATTCATTCTCAAAGTATGCATTTATGAAATGCTCTATTCCAATCTCCAAAATATCAACACAATCGTGTCTGATATCAAAATTATTGAAGAAACCAGAAGTTATGCTACGCCTAAGCTGAATTGACTTTGCAACAATGCCATTATCTACCTCCTGTCTATGGGTTTCTGTTAACTCATACTCTTCTGATTCAAGATTGTACTCATTAAGCAAATAATCTTTGGAAAGGGCTGGGGAAAAATTCATTCCAACGGGCTCGAGCTGTGCGGGATCGCCAATTAAAATAATCTTCGACTTAACTCCTAGTTTCCCAACTTTCGTGAATTTAACAAAATCATTTAGTTGATATCCAGAGCCAAAGCGGAAAAACTCTCCCTCCGAATATACATCGGACACCATTGAGGCTTCATCAATAATAAAAACATCATCAAGAACATCACTATTATTACCCAAGCCAAAATAATATTTAAAAGTAACCTCTCCACTTTCATCTTTACTCTCATACTCAACCAAATCGTTGTAACTGTAAATGGCTTTATGGATGGTTACTGCCCTTTCGCCAGTTTTTTGGCTAATAACATTGGCGGCTCTACCTGTGGGCGCAGCTAGTGAAAAGTTTCGTCTTATTTCTTTAAGGTAATTAACTAAGCAGCTTGTAAGGGTGGTTTTACCTGTTCCGGCATAACCCTTAAGAATAAACACAGGAGTATCGCTCTCCAAGAAATCCTCAATCTGCTCAAGGGCCTGCTTTTGCTGATTTGTTAGGGCGATATTGCTGTGCTTTGTAATCATAATCTCAACTGTTTTGGTTTATGATGCAAAGATTAGATGGATGTGTGCAGTGGTGGTGCACTAGAAAGATATTCTTATTTCTTTACCTGTTAACAAAAGACTAACTAATTCAAATAAATCTTTAATATCGCCTTGTGGATTAATATTATGCATTGGAGTATTATTTTCATCGCCACGTTTTTCCCTTTCAGTTTTTGAATAGAACCCTAAACTTATATCATCTCCGTGAGTTAAGTATAAACGGTTTCTGATTTTATTAAGGGGATATATTTTATCCAAGTAATAATTCTTATTATTAACGCAACTAAATAAATGCTTGTTTTTTATTAAAAATGCAATTTGAAGATATAGGTTTTTTTCTGGATTATAATTTGAAATTTGATCATCAAAAAAATTATTTTGCTCATTGAAAGTTATATAAGAAAACACTCTATTAATTAACTTGTACTTATTACTATAATGTAACTTTAAATTCCCATTGTTTTCAGTTTCAATTTCCCAAACGTATTCAAAAAACACTTCACTTGGCTGTTCTTTTATATTCCAACTAACTGTATCATAAAGCGGGGAAATATTTGAGTTGTCTGGGTGGGAATTAATTCCACTTGGCAGATTAACTTTTGGGTTGGGATTACTTGTGTGTTTTTCAAAGTTTATTTCGCTAATTTCATTCAGAATACTCCATAACGTCATAAATGCTAGTTCATAGTTAGAAAAATGAAATTTCTCTTGATTGTAAGATGTCTCTTCAAAACCTCTTTTCAACAAGCCATAAAACATCTCTAGTCTTTCCTTAATCCTTTCTTTGAATTTTGTGTTGGTTTGTTCTCCTATGCTTATAAAGTTTTGGTCCTTAAAAATTTGTTCAATATTATCCCAATAGGGTCTTAAGGTTGTGTATTTCAACAAACAGTCAACAACAGTTTTAGTAAAGGATGTGAAATTACCTTTTGAGAAATTAAAATCATTTGCATATTCAGGCGATTCCTTCACATACATTCCATCTGCACCCAAATTTAAAACCTCTTCTAATGTCCAAGATTTGTTTGATGCTGTAAAAATTATCAATGGTATATGGGGATAACCCATTTTTATTTTATTTAATAAATCGATTCCATATTTATACTGAACATCATTATTAAGTAGCTTTGGCAAGCGCAAATCAAGAAAGACTAAATCATATTTTGATATCTCAATTAAATAACCCATTTGATTAACTAATTCATAATCTGTTTTAACATCTATAGTACATTCGTTGAAAAGCTTACTTAAAACAGCAGCCCATCCCCTTTTTGCATTGTCATCTATTAGTAGTACTTTTTTATTTTTAAGAAGATTTGAAAAATTGATTTTTTCTGTGGGTATTGTTTTACCATTTGGGATGTTTTTCAAAGAATTGACAATTCCCTCTCTATCAGAATCTGTAAGCCCTTGATTTTGATATTTTTTTGTTAAGTATTTAAAGTATAACGTAGGAGGAAAATTGTAATCTATTTCGCTTTGAGAATATCCAGCATTAAGAGCCAGCTTAACGGCACCCCACTCGTTGGAAATTTGGTGTCTTGTTGTCTTCTCTGTTTGAACAATTGATACTTTTTCAATGTAATTTTTAAAATCAAATTCATTGGCTAGTCTTTGTATTATATTATAAAGATTGATATGACCATCAATTTCATCATTCTTTAAGAGCTCATTGAAAGTATAGAAAAATGCCCCTTTACTTGCAAAAAGACCGTAATCAATTAAATGTGAATATTTTTTATTACCGAAACGAATAGTTTCATAATGGGCAATAATTATTGGCAAACGACTTAATTGAGTATTCTTTCTAAAATCATTCAAACGAATATGATGAGCTAAGTTTATCGTATCCCTTCCTGTAGCATCATCTATTAATTTAAAGTCGATGACAATACCCAAAAAACTATTTGTCTGAGATGTATCTATAGAATCCAAGTCTTCACATAACCTATGAAAACTGTACTCAGTTTTATAATTTTTTGAAGATTCTGGTATTTCACTATCTTTTATATGAGAAAAGAAAATAACATTTGAATAATCAAAGCACTCTATATAAGCATTACAATCTCGTTTACTGGTTATAAAAAGGATATTCTCTATCTTCATAATTCTTCAATTTTTGTCTCAATTGTATTTAATAAACTATCTGCACTTTTATATTTATCAAACGCTACTGCTTCAATTTCTAGCAGCCTAAGTATATCTTGAAAATACCTATCGTTAAGCAAATCTTGCAAACTATCTATTAACCTTATTTCTTCAAATAATTTCTTTGCGTAAAGATTAAAGTAATTATCATTCACTAATGCTGGCAAGAATAATTCTCCAAAATCATTATGAAATTTAAGAAATCGATAAAAATTCTTATATAAGTCTTCTCTCTTAATTAGTCCCGAAGATAGATTACTTGTACTGCCTCCTGAAAAGAGCATTAGTTTTGTTTTAACTAATCTTCCCTTTATGAGAGTATTTAAATTTGATGGTAATGAGGGATCGCTGAAACTGCTATGCAAGAATAAGTATTCGCAGAAATCCGATGAAAAACTCAACTCAAGATTAATTCCTGCTTTATCTATAGAAAAAAAGTCTTTAACATCACAACTATATTCAACAATATTAAATTCTTTGCACAACACTTGCAAAGTGTTAAGCCTTTCTCTCTCATCATCAACAAATATTATCTTTCTTTCAATCATAAAAGGTTAGTATGTGTTTATAGCCATTACTCTTCTCCTTAAGTTTTACTATTGCTTCCGTTTTAGGACATTCAGGGAGCATTTTGAGTTGATATGATTCACCATTGTCTATATCATAATTTATGGTCCAATCACAAATTCCTTTAAAATGTTTATTAAAATAATTACCGGCTTTTAATTCTTCAAATAAAACCTCTGGCAATTTTGAGGATATAGTCTCATAATCAGTAATAATAAAAATCACTAATCTTTGCCCAGCCAATTCATCAAAAACTCTTTCAACCTCAAAACTTACTTTTTTTTCAAAAGATTTAAATTCTCTTGAACCATTTAAATTGCCATGTTTAAGAATATCAAGAGCTATCTCCCAAAGAGCATTTCGGATATATGGCACCCAGGTAAAGAATGAAGCCAAATTATCAAAGTTTTCTTGAAGAATTTCAAGGACAATATAAGTGCAATGAGATAATTTTTGTTCATCTGAAACAGAATCACTAAAACAATACCTTTTTTTTTGATCCTCGTTAACAAAGTAAAGCTTTTTGTTTTTGAATACATTTAAAATTAATTCTCTTAGTATCGATGCCTCCGTTTTTTCATTATCGAAACGATATTGTTTTTTAAAGTTTTGGATAATGTAACTAATGAATAATATTTCTCCTTTTGGAGAAATTAAGTTGTAGTTTTTTTCTACCTTGAAAAGATCTAGCATTGCACAACTTTCATTTAAATAGGGATGATTATTTGTTGAAACAAAACACTCTTTCCCTTCATTCTCCATCAAATTAATTAATTGCTCTATAGACTTATAAATTTCAAAAGGCACATTTCTTAGGTTTTTAAAAGAACTTTTTGCTCTTTCAATAATGTCATTGTAATCTTTAATTGTATATGATTCTTCGGTTGGTTTATGAACAAGTTCTTTAAACCCAGAAGGATTATTGTACTTAAATTTCTTTAGTAGCGCTGATGTTTCCGAAGGTTTATGTATAATAGTATAATTCTTTTTGTCATCTCTTTCAGAAATAATATTGTTCTTCTTCTCTTCATCTACATTCTGTTTTATTATTTCTTTAATTATTCTTCCATTTACACTTGCATCCAAATTGCCTTCTTCCAATCCCACGTACTTCCTAAGTTCAATAATATCATTCTGAATCTCTTTTAACACGTCATCGTTGCCCAGAGCCTCTTTACTCAAAAGATTTATTAACCGCTCCCTAGTCTTTTCAGTTACATCCTTCCTATTGCTCATTTTTAACAACCCGTTGATAAAAGCTGTTTTATCTCCAATTGGTTTAGAACCAGCTTTGGTTATTGGAGTTTCTGAAAATGAATCTCTGTCAATCCCTGGTATTACTTCTGGATAAGATATTGTCTTACTGGCTTTTGGAGATATTACTAATTTACGTTTAGGATAAATTACTTTCCTTAACACTTTCTTCTTTTCATTATTAGTCGAAGGATGATCAATGCAATTCTTAAAGACTGTCATTTTCATTTCTTTCTCTTCAGCAGGAAGAACAATCTTAGAAAAATCGGATTTTAACTTAGGGATTAGCGTTTGGAATTTACCTTTTACATTCTCTTTTTTCAAAACTTCATAATAATCCTCAGGAGGCTCTTTGAGTATTATATAGTCCCCCTCAATACTTATTAAATCGGAATGCTTGGCATAATCCAACTGGCTAATCCACACCTTCGTTCCATCAATAGAAACCTGATAGTTTATAAACTCTTTGGAGTTATGCCCTTTAAATTGCCTTATTTCTAGAATTTTAACCTTCATACTTTGCATACTTTTGGTTAAAAACTTCAATTGCTTGGTCTATACCTTCGTTTTCCCATATATCAAGAAGAATATTAACGGGACTATTTTTGGAGATTAACTCAATAAACCTACCCTTTAACTTTAAGTATGTTAAATCATTCTCGCTCCTCACCATCTTTAAATATAGTAATTTACCATCTAAAACATTTACCAATTTAGCCTTATGGCTTTTTACGTAGCCCTTGTCGGATATGTAGTCCCTACGGAAAATTTGCTCTGCCTTCTCGTAGCCATAGGTTTCCCAGTAATATAGCCACATACGAATTTGCTTGATGTATCGCTGTGAAACGTTGGGTTTCTCGTTCACGGTAATGCCAGTAACCTCCTGCTTATGCCCATTTTTCTGTAAGCGAACCTTTTTCTGGTTGATGGTAAAGTTATTTTGCCTTATAATTTCGTTGAGTTTATTAAGAAACTTACCGTTCATTTGGTAAATACTATGATCGGATGAGAATGTAATATCATCGGCATACCTTGTGTAAGTTGCACCAAAGGTGGTTGCAAGCTTTGCAAGCCTTTTATCGAGGCTTTGCGAAACAATATTTGTAATGGTAGGTGATGTGGGGGCACCCTGGGGTAGTACGCTGCGTTTAACGATTTTCCATTCTCCTTCAATTAATCGCTCCACATCCATTTCGGTGCAACAAAGATTTGCAATAAGAAAGGCAAGGGGTTCCCTATCGTCTTTTAAGTCAAACGGAGGAATTTTAAAACAAGCCTTTACCCTATGCACCTCAATGCTGGGAAAGAAGTCCTTTAAGTCTATGTTGTAAACATAATTCTTCGCTGTGTGTGCTTTGGCATTGTCAACAACCGATTTATTTGGTACAAACCCTGTGGCTGCTGTATGTGGTTCAAATACGCACTGTATAATAATATTCAAAACTTTCTGAATGGTTTTTAAACCTTTCTTTGGAGCGTTAATATTTCTTTGTCCACCCGATTTTTTTCGAATCGAGAACTGCTTGTAACGTTTTTGTCCATTACGGTAATCAGCAAAGTAATAAAGGGCCTTTAGGGATATTGGTTTAGTCTCGTCACCATAAAGAATCTTTTTGGTGTCGTTTAGCAGCTTGATAAAATCAGCCTTGGTTTGCATTTGAGCAAACTGCTTTTTTATGGTATCTGTATGTTGCTGTTGGAGTTTCATAATTTTATTAAAAAATAAAAGCCTGCCCTGTATACTCTTATGTTGTGGATGTGAAAGCACATAATTAATGAAAGCCTCGTTATAAATGAAAGCCTCATTATAAAAGGATTATTTCGATATAAATCTCTACAATCGCTTTATCCATTATTTCCATCACCTCTAACCGCAACGAATGCATTAGAAACTAAGGAAATAACATTCATCCCAACGGGTGTTGCAATCACCCTAAATGTTGGAAAAACGTGCCGATCCTTCCGGCAAGCCGGAACAGCACGCACGAATCAATATCGTTAGGGCAGGCTTTTCAAAGAACTTCTGCAAAGGAAAACTTTATCTATGCAACCTAACTGCATAGTAAATATTTTTTCATAAAGGTTGATAAAAATAGCATTATTTTGTCAAATATCATTAACTCCACCTACATATACACCCCATAAATCCTAACTGGCATATAAACTCGAGCAATCTTCCAGCGCCTATCAATGGCGCTTAGGCCACCAACCTTCTCGTAATCTATCGGGATGTATAAGCCCGAAGGAATACCCCAACCGCTAAGCGTGTAGTATAGGTAACCCGGTGTTTTATCTGCTGTTACCTGGGCTATGCAAACGGCATGCTTATTTACAGTAACCCTGCCAAACATAGCAACGTAGGCCACAACTCCGTGATAGTTGAGCATACAGGTGGTCATAATGGCAAAGTCCTCGCAGTCGCCTCCTCCCTGTAATATAAAATCATCAGGATGAAGGGCTGTTGCATTCTCTTTATACTTAAAGTTCCGTTTAAGCCAATTTTGGAAGGCCTGCAGCTCTGCAACAGAAATTTTACTATCTCTATTTAAGTCAGCATTTCCGAAAACCTGAAGAGTATTCTCGGAAATATTATTGCCATAATTATATCGAATTGCATCATCGTATACAAAGGGTGACTCCACTCTGGTTCTCAAACCATAATAATTATTTTCTGTTTGCGAGATCGCATCGGTAGAAACAAAAAACACCAGTATGCACAATATTAATTCTCTCATTATATGAAATTTAATTCGCCAAAAACCCAAATGGCATAAACTTCTCCATTGTCCTACGGTACCTTTCCATATGGTCGCTAAACGATACTATTGAATTGCAGTTCTCCCTCTCCTTTACAAACTGAGAGATTCCCCCATTGGCAAGATCGATGGGCACAACGTACACCTCGCAATGGTATAAATATTCAAGCCAAATGGCCTGCGATATGGAGGTTGCACCTCCATTCATCGTATAGCTTTCAATGGGGCGAAAGAAATTCAGAAGGGATTCAACAGATATCTCCTCGTTTATCTGCACACGGGCAACTACTTTGTGTGCAAGTATCTGCGCCTCGGCAATGCTACTGTAGGTGCCAAGCACATACCCTTTACTCGAAACTTCTGCCACCACAGCATACCTTAATACCTGGGGTTTCATTCTAACCATTTGATCCATTCCTATCATAGCTATCTAAAGATTATTAAAATCGAAGTAACAGGTTGTAATACAAGCGCCATCTTCTACCATAAGAGTGTATAGCAGATTGGTCTCATAATCCTTCCAGGTCATATCCTTCACTCGAATCATATGCTTATTGAAATACTTAACGGTTGGATTGGTTTCGGATCGAGGCTCAATAATCATCCACATGGTGCACAATGCATCTGGAGCATTTTCCATAAAATACATGGCCTTAATCCTTGTGTAGCTACCAGACTGTGGTGTTTCCATCTTCTCCTCGTAAGAAATATGGTAGAAAGTTCCGCCATCCTCATCGGGATTTGTATACCCTTCCGAAAATGTGTCGCCATACCTCTCTTTCACCTCTTTTAGGGTTTGTCCAATCTGTGCGTTCGATAGGCTTACTATGCCCAGTAATGCTAAAACAAGTAGTATCTTTTTCATCACATTTACATTTTTTTGGTTTGTTGATGCAAATGTTGCAGGATTGTGTGCAACCCACCTGCACAGTTAATAATTAATTCGTACATTGCACCTCAAACCCCCAAATAAACCCTAAAATGGCCACAAACAAGCACGCCACCATTCGGTACCATGCACTCGACAAGTGCTTTAGCAACTTTGCCCGAAACTTCTACATTGAGGATTTGATTGAAGCCTGCAACAAGGCCCTTCACGATTTTGATGGGGCTGTTGATGGGGTAAAGAGACGTCAGGTATTTGATGATATCCTATTTATGGAGAGCGATCAGGGCTTTTCAATTCCTCTTAAAAGGCATAAGGATGGAAGGCGGGTATACTACAGGTATGCCGATAGGAATTTCACCATTAAGAACCAGCCGGTAAACGAATCGGAGATTGAGCAGATTCGCGACTCGTTGAATATCCTAAAACGTTTCGAGGGTATTCCACAGTTCGAATGGCTCGAAGAGCTATCCGTAAGGCTCGAGGCCACCTTTGGCAAGCGCATTGCCTCAAACCCCATAGTTGGTTTTGAGCAAAACCCATACTTAAAAGGTCTTAGCTTTTTCACTCAACTATTCAACGCCATAACCAACAAAAGGGCGTTACGAGTAGAATACCAAAGTTTTAAGCACACCGAACCATCAACATTCATTATTCATCCCTACTATCTTAAGCAGTACAATAGTCGCTGGTTTCTGTTTGGGCATAATCAGGATCAGGGTGAGATAAACAACCTAGCCCTCGACAGGTTAATAGCTGTTGCAGAAACCGACAATGAGTTCATCGAGAATGAGACCATAAATTTTAACGAGTATTTCGATGATGTTATTGGAGTTACTGTTGATGAGACTAAACCGGTTGAAAAGATATTGCTAAAGATTGATAAGCAGCTCTGGCCCTACATCGAAACAAAACCAATACACGGCTCGCAAAAGGTTAAGGAGAGAGCGGACGAATATGTTCTCATAGAATTACAGCTAAGGATAAACTACGAGCTGGTTTCAACTATATTCTCGCTGGGTGAGGGTGTGCAGGTGGTTCAACCGGTAGAATTGGTTGCTATGGTAAAAAATAAAACTTGGCAAATGGGGAGAAATTATGAAAACTTAGGCTCTTAATTCAATTACCTAGCACAATAATACTTACTTGCTAATAATGAGCCTAGTATTATGAGTTTACAATGAGTAAACTATGTGTTAGCAACCGTTGCGTAGTTACTCACTATAATTTTGGATGTTATCTGATTAATGTATTTAAAGATTATACAAACTCAACTTATACCTTCTGAATTACTATCCCTCCAAAATGTGCCTCCTCTGCAATACACTTCACGCCATCAACATAGCAGATATTGCTGTTGTATGGTTCATGATTGGTATCCCTGTAATAGCCCTGGCATCCATAACCCATAATATGGGTATTGGTGAAGTAGACTAGGCGACCAGCTGAATCGGCAAGCCTTTCCTGACAGTCTCTACATACATACTTAGGATGTCGTTCACTGTGGTTAACCGTATTGCCACATATTGGGCAGGATTGATATAATGAATCTTTCATATTCACATTTTTTTGATATTCCAGCTAAAACAATTCAACACGCCCCCCTCCTCAGCAATTCTATTTACTTCAACTGTTTCGACAGTAATATACTTAAAAGCTGATTTGATAATGGACTGTACTTCTAAATCGATACTTTTATTGTTGAATTGTGGCAGAATTATCAGATCGCCTACATGCAGAAAATTGATATAGCATCCCACTGCCGAAACTGTTTTGTTTGTTTTTGGTTCAAACCAAGGCACCTCAATGTAATTCAAGTTATAATTCGATATAACCTTCCCAATGGCCTTTTGCCAGTATTTATATTCATTCTCGAACTCATTTATCAGAATTGTATCCCTATCAACAAAACGCACCATACCATCGGCATGACCAGTCATATCGTTTTTTACTTGGGGGATGATAATTACTTCAGAATTAAAAAGTTTTTCGAGTTGATCAATTAGCTTTACCTGCGGGATTTCATTATTCTCATCAAAAACCCTATCGGATATCATTACCCTATCGGGCCAACGAACCACATTGCCTCCATCGAGGTTGATGTTGCTGAACTTAGCTGGAATGCCATTGGTTTGGCAAACCAATTTGGGATCCGACTGGGCAGCAATATCCTCGGGCTCTTTGTGATACGATGGTTCATATCGAAAACCTATAAACTCCCCCTCTCCAATCTGTATGGGCATATAATCTCTGCACCAATAGCCTTTGGTGCCTTTTAAAAGGCTATGCTTTACCTTGTGCCTACGGAGGATTGAAACAATTTTGGTGTACTCCTCTGGAAATGTTGACTCAAGTAACCCCGAAAAGTAGACGAGGTTGGTTTGGCTATCGGTAATCATTTCTTTGTAAATATTAAGTCGGACAAATTGCCAATTATATTGCTTTCCCTAAGCCGGTCGTGCCAAACCATAGCAATGGCTTTGCCAATAACTGCAAATTCCTCGGCTGTAAACTCATCGGTTTTGGCATTATTGCACCAGTAGCACGAAATAACGCAATTCTCTTTGGAATACTCTAGGTTGGAGTTTTTCCTATCAATCTCCAGCGACCATCCACGCTCATTCTTCTTAAATAATTTCCGCTTCATTGCTAGCAACTCCACATCGTTGATGGTTAAGCCGCAGTAGAAACAACTTTTCTGTTCGACAAGCCAATCGAAATCTTGTTCAGTAAAAACCTGGTTGAAGTTTTGGATGTAACCAGCCTGAACCAACTCAATAGCACTCTTATTCTTCTCCTTATAGCTATTCATCCACTTGTATATCTCATCAACTGTCTTGTCACCAATCATTTTTGTCCGTTCGGCTTGCCAATACTCTGCGGTGTATTTTTCAACTAGGTCAGGGGTTATTGAAAATTTATTGAATCGCTCAGCATCCAAATCGGCTTGATCACCCGCAGATTCTAAAGCCATTTCGAAAACATATAGGTTTAGCTTGGTCTCGAAGCTACGCTTGGCAATGGATTTATACAATGACACTTTTTTGCTCTTTTCCATAATCGCTTATTTGATTAATTGTTAAACATTTAAATACGTTTAATCTTGTGATAACGAAATTACAAAAACCAGACTTAACGAATAGACATTTTACTGTTAAAGAGAGGTAAAGTTGCGATAGATTTTATTTAATTATTAAATTAGTTATCAAATATTTACGAGATAAATCCAAATATTTACACCCTACAAAGCACATCCAATATTTTCGCCATAGCCAACGTATCTAAACCACAGTATTTAAGTAGATTTTGCCTTACCTGCTGTATGTGTTGTTCATCATCACAATAGTACAAATCGAGAAATGCGTTGCTGGCTGCCATTCCGTCGCTTATCTCTAGATTGTGATAAGATAACTCGGGGCAAAGGGCAGGCAAAACCTTCTTTATTGATGAAGAGCCAGCCATACTCTCGGTTCGGTAGTATTTTCTTCTGAATGGTATGATCAGATCAACCATTCGGTTACTGATAGACTCCAATGGTTTTATATACTGAGGAAAATCTCGAATCATCTCATTTATGCGAGTGCATTCAAATGCAGCAATGCTGTAAACAAAAACTGTCTTTGCATCCTTGGTATCCTCAATCATTTTCTCCATAAGCCCAATACGTGGATCAATGACAATATCGCTTTGCGCAAGATACTCGAAATGCTTCACTTCACTGTCCTCTCTTTCCTGTAAGTGGATTGAGTACTGAAAAGGTATCTGCTGGTATGGGCGCGACTCATTGAACATAGGAACCCCCGGCATTATGGTTTCAAAATCGAGGTGGCAAATGGGGTATTCAATAGCATTAACATACCGCCTAACCTCTTTGGTATTTACAACTGGTAAGTTGCTCAGTTCAACTGGCTCTTCCTTAGGTAAGAACGACCTGCAATATTTCTGAAAATCACACTCGTAAGGGCTGTGGCATTGTCTTCCCATCTCCTCTGCAGGCTCAGCCCCCTGCAGCATAGATAACAAGACGGGGATGTTACCCTTTACTTCATTCTGCAAACGAATAACATCCCTTGTAATATCATCTGCAGAAAAAAGTTGCTTAACATCAATACCACCTCTGCGCACGTAAGCCCTGTTGAAGTGCATTAGGTAGGCATTGCCAATTTGTAAGCCGCTACCAGCTAGAACGTAGTACTGAACAGCCACATCAACCTTGTGCTGTTCTTTGGTGCTATTGGTGCTTTTCACCTCATAAAAACTCCACTGCCCATTCTCCTTATGCAGTATATCAACGGCAACCAGCGTATTATCGTTTATAAATGTTGCCTCGTAGATGGTTTCAACACCTTGCTCAATAAACTCCTGTGTGCGTTTAGCCGACTCGTACCCCGGATAATCCTCCATTACTGCCATTTTCCCATTAGGGAAAAATTGCTGGGCTAGTTCCCCAACGCTGGTTCCTCTGGCAAAGATTGCCATTGTGGCATCGCTAACCCTCCGCTCATCGCGCTTGTGCTTGTATAGCCATAGCGCCTTATGGCAATTGGTTCCTCGGGTGTATTGGGATTTGGAGAGCATGGTATCTTTTTTCTTCAAAGGAAACAAAGCGGTGCGTCAAGAAATGTCGTTGTAAAATTTGAATTGATTATTCTTGTGAGTTTAAGGCTTTGGAACTGGAAATATTTTCTTAAACTGCCAAGTCAGAGAATTTATGGTTTTCCTAAGTATAGTTAGTTCTCTTATAATATCATCAAAGGATGGTGGATTATCCTCATAGATCATTTGCTCCAGCATTGTAGCATAATCGTTTTTCCAAGCATCGATAAACTTTGATGGAGGAACGGGGTTTAATGTTTGGGGCTGATGTAAATTGTAATTGACACCACCAAGCCGTGTAAATGTCTGGCGATGTTCAACAATTTTTTCATAGAGTTCCTTATCGGCCAGTGCTATACGCACAAAATCCGTTCTGGCCAGTTTCACTAAATCGTATAAGTGGCGGCTAAGCCTATCGACCCTAACTTTTTCATGAGGCCTCTGAAATTCCTCGTGAAGAAGAAACAGTTTCTCAAGAAATGTGCGTTCAGGATTAACAGTTGGAACCTTAATTGGGGATTGCGAAAAATCCTTATCGGGATAATGCTCGTCAACGAGTGAACTGAACTCTCGAATTGTAAATGGTTCTTTCAATGACCGGCATCCAATTTCAATCTGAATTTTTGGTTCAAGGTATCCTGGTGGAGTAACAATGTTAGGGTAGTACACCTCAATTATTCGAGGATCCTGATCGCTGTCAACCGCTTCTACTAGTTGAAATGTCAACCCCTCAAATCCCTTTTCTTTGAAACGACGTTGAATTTCGGTGAAAAATTCTTCCGAAGTGTATTTGCTTGCTGATTTACGAAGGTCGGTTCGTTGGCGCTTGGTCAAATTGTCTCCAAACCCAAAAAACGATCTGTCTATTGCTAAATCAATATCTTCCGAAAATCGTTCTATTAAATTCCAAGCCTTGCTTAACGATGTTCCTCCTTTAAAAACTAGGTGTTTAGCAGCCTCCATTTCGAAAATAATGGATAGTGTTTGCACAACCCACCAGTCCTTCTCAACGGCAAAAGAAGACATACTTTGCTTAACCGCTATTTCTGTAAATGCATTTCTCTTGGTCTGGTCTGGTATGGACAACCACTTAATCATTCTCTTCTGGTTTTAATGCTTTACGCATGATTACCCTGATCCACTCGGGGGCTAATCGTATGTCGTGCTTCAATCGGTAAGGATCTTCCTTCTCCAGCTGTTTCAGAATAATTTCAATTTCTTTTTCAGTTGCATTATCCTTACCTATTTCCTTAAGGGCCTGAATAGCCAAACGACTTATCTTGCCAATGGCTGAAAGGCTTTTTGCTGATGCTTTTTTGAAAATGATTTTTCTATTTCCATATACAATTTTTCGGGCGGAACCATCGGTGAGATAAACCACATTTATGGGGACTTGAGTAGATAATCCCAATGCGTTGAGCGCCATAACGCCGGTGGGGACAATCCTGGTTCTATCCCTTCTGCTAATGGCTTCGGCAATTGCTTCGGTGCTAACTGTAACTGGACCTAGTATGGGGTCTATCTCCAAGCGGGCATAAATACCCCGAACCACCCGAGAAATTTCACCTTTCTGAGCCAATCTTTCCAAAGCTTTAGCCACAGCCTTAGAATTGCCAAAACGTAAAAAATCTTCTCCAAAAAAGAGCGACCCCCGTCTGGCTTTTTTTATTTTAGCAATTATTTTGTCGTCAATACTTTGCAATTGATTATGCTTTATTTTATGTCGCAAATATAGTATATATTTGTTACAAAATTGATGTTGTTGTTTCAAATTTTTGATGATTGTAACTAACTTTTATGTATTGTTTTTAAAACAAAAAAAACAATTGCCCTTAATAATCCCATTCTCCATGACTTACTGGTAACCTGTTGAGTTCTTCTTTAAAAAATTTCCATTGTGGCATATATTTCCCCATCAATACCAAAAATCTATCGTTGTGATGCCTTTCTATGAAATGAATCATCTCGTGAACGATAATGTATTCCAAACAATGAATCGGTTTTTTAGCTAATTCCAGATTTATCCAAATCCGTTTTTTTTCAATGTTGCAAGTTCCCCATTTGGTTTTCATTTGTTTTACTTGCCATTCGAAAACTTGTACACCAATTTTCTGTTCCCACTTATGAATAATTTCTGGAATAAGCTTTTTTAACTCTACACGATACCATTCATTAATAGCAGTCTGCTTTTGTTCTATTGTACTGTTTGGTCTTACATATAAATCTATATAAGTTTTTGTTTTAATCTCAACCCTGGCAGGGGCTTTATGTTCTTTAATGCGCAATAAATACCTTTTGCCTTGGAAATAATGACTTTCTCGTTGTTTAAATTCTCTGGGCGATTGCCTGTCTTGGGCTTTAAAATGTCGCTGATGTTTTCGAATCCAAGCAATTTTTGAAATAGCAAAAAGCCTTACAGCTTCGTCATTCACATTTAAAGGTGTTGCAATACGAACCCTACCAGTTGGCGGATAAACAGCCAAATGCATATTTTTGATGTCTTTCCGAACCACATCAACTTCTAAATTGCCAATTGATAATTGATAATTTACAATGATGTTATCGTTTTCCATTTGCCTTACTGGTTTTAATAATTGAAATCAATAATTTAAGAAGTTCCGTCAAATCAGTTTTTAAAGATAAATAAGCCGAGTCATCCAAATAGCCCGATTGAAATAATAGCTCAATCCAATACTCGCTTTCATTTGCTTCTTTTAATCCAATTGAAAGTTTATGAATAAAATCCGCTGTGCTTTCAGCGTGTTCAGCTTCTCTAACTAATGCTCCTATTGCCGTTCCACTTCTTAGCAACTGTTTACTTAAAACAAACTCCCTTTTATCACATAAAAACTGACACAACTTCACAATTTGAAGTGCAAATGCAAAACTTTTATTTTTAATAATATTTTCCTTCATTATCAATTGTCAATTATGCATTATCCATTATTTGTACTCGTTTTGCTGCTTGATAATCTCAAAAATGGGGTCTAAATCTTCTACTTTGTTGTAATCTTCTAAAACAGGTTTCACCACCTTGTTTTTAAGATGCCTTTCTTTGGCAAAATTGCCCTCCCAATTATCGTATCTGCCATAAGTCACCGCGCTATCTAAAGCAATAGTTAAAGCTTCGTCTTTATCCAAATTATCATATAAAGCCCTTTTTGCCTGCGAATTTATGCTTGTTGGATATTCGCTACTTGTCTCTGGTTTTTTAATTTTCACAGCCAGTTCAACAATTTTCTTTAAATATTCTTCGTAGCGTTCTGCTTCTTCGTTCCTTAGTTTAATCAACTCATCGAGCAGAACACTCATTTTTTCATAATAAATCGGATTAGTTGGACTATCCTCAATGATTACCTTTCGTAGGTTATTTTCAATGGTTTCTGCCATTGCCTCTTTACTCTTCTTGATGTTTTCAGGAATTTTATCCAATGCATCTTCGCCATCATTCACTAAAAGTTCAACCAGGCTAAAATCATCAAATGCTGAAATCTTTTGGCTTTCCTCTGCACCAATGTAACTATCAATTAAATGACGCATCGCCGGTTCGTATTGTTTTAAATCCACATGGTCGCCACTTGCCAATTGTATTTCTTTACGAACATTCTCATAATGTTTGATTTCCGCTTTTATCTTCTCGATCTCATTAGGTTTAAAACCTGCTTCATCTAATTGGTCTGCAATATTTGCATAGGCACGAATCAAGGAAATAACTGCTTTGTAAAGTGCATGTCGACGAGGTTCAGTGTCTTTTAAATCGGCTTCAATTTGAGTATTTCCACAGAAGTATTGAATGTATTCTTTTGTGCCTTTTGGTGGAACAACTGGTTCGCATAAAGCCCGAATGGCTTCCAGAGCATCATCCAAACGTTCTTTACCCTTGTTCAAACGGTCGGATAGCAAACCTTCCACATCTTCTTTGTCGTAATCTTCAAATGCTTTTGAAGTAAAGTCTTTATAAGCGGTTTCGAGACTTCCGAAAAGGTCTTTGTAGTCGATAATGTAACCGTATTCCTTATCATCTCCATCCAAACGGTTTACACGGCAAATTGCCTGAAACAAACCGTGGTCGCGCATACTTTTGTCGATATACAAATAGGTTGCACTTGGAGCATCAAAACCTGTAAGCAGCTTATCAACTACAATCAGAAGTTTCATTTGTGCGGGTTCGTCAATGAAGCGTTTTTTTACTTCATCTTCAAAGTCTTCGGGCGATTTACCATTGAGCATTTTTTGGTAAATCTCGTATTGCATAATTTTCTCGGTGTGGTTTTCGCCTTCACCTTTTATGTCGGCATACGATGGGGCAAACGATGTTACAATGGCACAACGTGTAAAACCAGAATCCTGAAACAGTTGGTAATAACGACAAGCATTGTAAATACTGTCAGAAACCAAAAGAGCATTACCGTGTCCGTTTTGTAATCGTTCACGGGTTTCCATATCGAGCAGAATATCGGCAACAATTTTCTGTAAACGCCCAACGGAACTGAACACTTTTTTCATGGTTCCCCATTTTTGTTTCAGTTCTGTTTTTGCAAAATCGGTTAGTCCTTTGGTTTTTGTTTCAAACCATGTATCAATTTTATCGAGTGAGGTGATTTTCTGTTCAATATCCCGTGCCTCGTAACGCAAATCAAGCACAACGCCATCCTTTACCGCTTCATCAAATTTGTAGGTGTGAATGTATTTCCCGAAAACCTCAATGCTTTTTTGCTTATCCTTTTTCATTAAAGGTGTGCCTGTAAAACCGATAAAAATGGCTTTTTCGCCCAATATCTGTTTCATTGCTTTGTTCAAATCGCCGCTTTGGGAACGGTGGCACTCATCTACAAATACATAAAAGTCGCCTTTTGGTGAAAAATTCTTTGGCAAACTGTTTTTTAATTCAGTCAGGTAACTATCATAATCGGCTTCTTCCTTGTTGCCGAATTTGTGAATAAGCGAACATAAAAGCCAGGGTTCAGAATCGTTGAGTTTATCAATGAGAATTGCACCACCACTTTTTCCGTTCCGGGGTTTACATCGGTAAATATCTTCGCTTACGCCTTTGTAAACCTTTTCAATTTGCTTGTCGAGTTCGTCACGGTCGGTTACAATTAAAACACGGGCATTGGGGTTGTATTCTTTAATCCATTTGGTAAGCCAAACCATTGTTAAACTTTTTCCGCTTCCCTGCGTGTGCCAGATAATACCGCCTTCTTTGTTGCGAAGTGTTTCCTGTGCAGCTTTAATTCCGAAATACTGGTTTGGACGGCAAAATTTCTTTTGGCCACGGTCGTAAACCACAAAATCGTGGATTATTTCAATTAAACGCTCTTTGTTGAGCATTTCAATGATGTTTTTATCCAAGAGGTTTTCGGCTTTGGCTGCCTGTTCCCGCAAAGATTTTGTAAGTTCGAGCAAGTAAGTATCGTTGGTGTTAAATTCTTCGCTAACCTCTTTCCATTTCTGATAATATTTCTCTGATGTATCAATACCTGCATAACGCAAACCTTCTACATCCTGACCAGCCATAACCAATTGAATGGTGGTAAAAAATGGCTTGATGAAAATATGCTTTTGATTGTCGTTGCTCTGGCGAATACCTTCGGAAACTGAAACCGTACTGCGTTTCAATTCCAACGTAGCTAAAGCAATGCCGTTTACATAAACTACAATATCGGGGCGTTTGTGGTGAACACCTTTTATAGTAACTTCTTCGGCAATGGCAAAGTCGTTTTCGAGTGGATTTTTCCAGTCTATCAGGTAAACGGTTTCTTTGTTTTCACCCGCTTCTTCTTTTACTTTTATGCCATAACGAAGCTGTGAATACACCTCTTTATTTGCCTGATAAAGGTCGTCGTGGGTGTTGATGTTTACCGATTTGTAAAACTCGTAAAGGGCTTTACTTATTTGGCTTTTTGTATATCCTTTTTTGGTAAGAAAAGCAGTAAGCAAAGTTTCATCTACATTGCTGTTGTTTTCTTCTTGCTCTAAGTTTCCCAAATAACGGTATTTCAGTTCGTCCTGAAACAGTTTAACCACACGGTTTTGGGCTATTCGTTCTATGTCGCCAGGTTTACTCATTGGATTTTTTTTTAATTTCCGATGCCCAATTTTTAATTAATTCAAAAGGTTTTTGTTTTGTATTTCTCCCAACAATTTCAATATCAAGAGTGTTATTCTTGTTCAGGCCTAAATTATATCGAAACTGCTGATTGTAAACTTGAAAAATTGGGTTCGTTGTATGAAAATAATTACAGCCATCTATCCCAGCAGAGAAAAAAGTTCTAAAACCTGTTTCTTTATTAAGCCAACCAAAATTAAAATTATTATTTTTAAAAAAATTAGTATATGGTTGATTATATATACGTTCGTTAATGATATAATATAAATACAATTGCTTTTTGGCATCTCTTATTTGTGAGAAATCATCATATTCGTTTATTAAGGTTTCTATAAATTCTTTCTGTATTTTAATTAAATAATCAGGTAGTTCAAGTTTTGACAAAGCATATCTTTTTGCAAATAATAGTAATGATGGGTGTTTATTGTAACCTCCAGAAAAAAGTAGCCTTGATTCATATGTTTGGTAATACAAACCTGTTACTAATAAATTACCCCAAACTATGTTGAAATTTTCTACGGAAATTTCATCATAACCTTTAAATATGCTATTTAATAAAATTAACATTTTCTCGTCAAAAGTGAGATTTTCCAAATCTAAATTGTGAAAATCATCTTCGATATTAGCAAAGGGAGCCTTTAAAATATTTGTTATTATATTAGCCCCAATTAAAACCGAGCAGAAAAATTGCTAAATTTCTGACGGTATGAAAAAGAACAGTTACTGGACATCAAAGCGAAAAGCTGAAGTAGTTCTTCAGCTATTGCGAGGCGAGGACAT
>Ga0334894_1000081_pt1 | contig 146781 bp, 119 predicted proteins | sample GraSluR3_MG_6_FD_207225 | JGI IMG/M metagenome (GOLD analysis project Ga0334894, IMG submission 207225) | Sludge microbial communities from methane-producing bioreactor in Wageningen University, Netherlands - Granular Sludge_12_05 R3 | ecosystem: Engineered > Bioreactor > Anaerobic >...
GGAAAATTAAAGCATTCAGGTCAGTGTTCAGGGGCATAACTGATGTGAGTTTTTTCCTCTATCGGGTGTCTTTAATCTTTGCTTGATGGATTTCTTTTCCCCACCGGCTATTTCTGTTGAGCCTAAAAGCCGGGCATATAACAAATAAGGCTTAAACGCAAACGCAAGCATGCTTTTCCCTGATGCCTGTTGGACTCATACGTTTGCGATTTAAGCCGGTGTTGAACGGAACCTCCTGGTGGACCTATTATGGGGATACAATACGGTGGAGGTGGTTGGGTCAGTAAGGTATTATTACGGATTGCTGTTTTTGAGCAAGGTGTTTGCCTTGTTAACTTTTGTAAGAGTCATTTATTTTTTGGCTTCATTTTCTCAATGTTTATGATGTTTTTTTCATTTAAAGCACAGCTTCGCCAGGCTGCTGTCAAACTGCGGCAGCTTGAAAAGGGTTTGGTTTAAGAAAAGGGTTCAGTCTTGCAGATGTGTTTGGCGGCAGCCGTGGGGCCAGTATTTCAATTGTCACCATAACCCCTGTTTTGCAGCATGGGCATTTGGCGGGGTCGTAGGATAGCTTTTGACGGCATACTTCCTGCCATCGCATGAGCTGGAGAAGGAGACCAGGTGCCGTACCGCAGCCGATGTAAGGCTGATGTTTACATCCTATAGTCTGCGCAGAATCTTGAATCTCATTGGAAAATAAAGACACAGGCATTTTATTGTTTCCATTTTTGCGTTTTTGGCATCCATTCGGGCTTCATTGGAGCTATTGTGGCGTATGCAAAAAAATCACTCCCAAATTCAGCTTGAATATTTGCCTTTGTTACAACGGAAGTATTTGGTAATTTAGCGGGGGAAAAATTGAGTGAAATGGAAATTGAAAGAGGTTTTTAGACGGACTGCCGTTAGGCTTCATGCGAAAAGTTCACTGCAAATATTGATAATTGTACCATAAATTGTATTTTTGGGACAAATAAAAAGAATATGGGACAAAATGCACCACATTTTCAATTGGAAAAACTTCCACCTCTTAGAGAAAAAGTGGAAACCATTGAAATATTAAGACAAACTAATAAGTCAACAGCTGCATTAGCTGAATTGAAAGGGATTGCAAAGACAATTCCTAACCAAGCAATGTTGATTAATGCAATAGTTTTACAGGAAGCAAAAGACAGTTCAGAGATTGAAAATATTATTACAACACAAGATGAGCTTTATAAAGCATTGACTATTAATAAAACCCACATATCTCCAGAGACTAAGGAAGTTGTAAATTATCGTAAAGCGATATTTCAAGGATATGACCTTGCGAAAAAACAAGGATTTCTAAGGGTTAACGACATTGTGAGTATTCAACAGGAACTAGTTGATAATACTGCTGGGATTAGAAGTACGCCTGGAACCGTTTTGAAAAATGATACTACCGGAGAAATTGTTTATACTCCACCTCAAGACAAAGCGGAAATACTTGACTTATTGACAAATTTTATTAACCATTTTAATCAGCAGGATGACTTGTCTCCATTGATAAACTTGGCAATATTGCATTATCAGTTTGAGAGCATTCACCCTTTTTATGACGGAAACGGCAGAACTGGTCGGATTTTAAATATTTTGTATCTGATACTTAACGAATTAATTGATGTTCCGATTTTATATTTGAGTTCCTATATAATTGCTAATAAACCAGAATATTATCGACTCTTAAATCAAACAAATCGAGTAGAAAAATGGGAAGAATGGATAATGTTTATGCTTAAAGCGGTTGAGAGTACATCAAAAGACACCATAACAAGGATTACAAATATCAAAGACCAACTTGATTCCACAATAATAAAAGTTCAAGAGAAAGCTCCCAAACTCTATAGAAAAGAACTTGTTGAATTACTTTTCGAACAACCATATTCGAAAATTGAATTTGTGGTAAATAAATTGGGTGTGGAAAGAAAAGCAGCTTCTCGATATTTAAAAGAACTTGAAGATATCGGGATTGTTGAATCTCAAAAAGTTGGGAGAGAAACTTTGTATATAAATAGAGACCTGATAGAAATATTAAAACAATAAAGCACGAAAGCCTAACAGTGTATAAAAATAATAGCCGAGACAGTAGTATATTCAAGGGCTGTAGCCCCTGCCTTTGCCAGCAGGCAGGCGCTTCAACTTTCTTGTAACTTGACAGGGAAGTGCCACGCAGTCGGCTACTATTCTTATACTTAACGTCAGACTATCGAAAAACCCCTTTAGTCCTCAAAAAATAAATAGTAAAATATTTGGTGATAATTGTAATATTAATCCAATAATTGTGTGTATATTTAGGGTCTGCTGAAAAAGTCTGTCGTATGCCAGATTCGAGGCGACAAGACGAAGATGTATCGAAATACTTCCAGTCGCAGGCAACACAGAAGATGGCGTGCGACAGGCTAGCCAACACATTGTTGTTGACATTTTTAAATTCAGAACAGGCTTTAACGAAGTAGCTTGATTCAACTATTACACTGTACTGCAAGGATTTTAGACAATTTCTAATAAAAACCTTGCGGAAACCGCAATACAATAAATGGCAACTTAAATTATATCAATGTGTTAGGTGTTTTTTCAGCAGACCCGACTTGAAGTCACACCCTGACTGACTAAGCTATCCCACGTGAACAAGCACCTCGGCCTGCTCGGGATAGATCATCAACACATTCTGATTTGGGAGTAACTGTGGCACTTTGTAGGTTAGATTCCAGTGTCTCAAATCATATGAAACACCAAACTTGCGGGCATTGATCATCACAAAAAGCTCTTGCTTGTTATCGTCCTGACGGGCAAAATAAGCATCCGGATTATAATCCTTTCCGGTATCTTTTAAACTGATACCTCTTTTCTTGAACAGCTTAATCAGTTTGATACGATCCTCTTCATCTGCATAAAACTCTATGCTGGCGGTCATTTCGCGCATCAAAAGCGAAAGTGCAGTCACCCAGCGATCAATGCCATATTCTAAGGTGGCATTGGGTGGTACTAGAATCAGCAAGAGTTCGGTTGTTTCGAGCGGCTTGGGAAGGTTACTTATAATAACCTGATTATAAGTAGCTTTGAGAATAGCTTCGAACATATATCCAAAGATACGACTCAAATCAGCATCGCGGCCACTCCAGCCCAGGATCAGTGTTGAGGCATTCAATTCGAGGCTGGTTTTCACGATAGCCTCAGAGATATTAGCATCCAAGCGGTTAAGACCTTCCATCACAACGCCTGAGGCAGCAGCATGAGCTTTCACTTCTTCCAGGATTGGTTGTATGGCAGTGAGTTGCTTGCGGGCTTCATGATCGTCTTTTACTACGGCCAGCGAATAGATCGGTTCATTGGCTTTTGGATTGTGCATCATGATGGCCAGGTCGATCAGCCGCTTCACAGTTGCCGGATTAGCGATCGGCACTAAAATGCGCTGACTGAGCGGTGCCACCTCATCGGGATCTTTCTGTTTCTCTTCGATGGCCAGCCTGCGACCATATTTATTGGTATGCCACGAGCTAAATAAAGAGGTGAACATGATCAGAAAAATAGTGGCATTGAACAGGTCTTCCGAGATCACCCCATAACGCATACCAATGAGCGCAACCGCCAGCGTAGCAGCTGCCCTGGCCGTTGAAAGCCCGAAGATGGTTTGAAACTCATTGGCTGATTGCTTGAAAAACAAGCGCAACACAAAAGCTGCCAGCCACTTCCCTCCTATTCCAAGCACAATCAGGACAGCTGCATAAATCAAAGGCCACATGCCCGACCACAACACATCCAGGCGAATGAGCATGCCCACACTGATCAAAAAGAAAGGAATAAAAAGAGAATTACCCACAAAATCGATCCGGTTCATCAGCGTAGAACTGTGCGGTATCAATCTGTTGAGTGCCAAACCTGCAAAGAATGCCCCGATGATAGGCTCTGCACCAGTGAGCTCTGCAGCAAATGCCGACACAAAAAGCATCGTAAATACAAAAAGAAACTGTGTGGTGCCATCCAATGCCACATTCCGGAAAAACCAGGCACTTATTTTAGGCAACACAAAAAAGATAAGAAAGGAAAATACTGAAAAACTGACCACAAAAGTGATAAATCCCTGATCGCCTTCCCCATTGAGCATAGTGACCAAAAATGCCAGCAAAACCAATACCAGGGTATCGGCAATCACAGTACCACTAACAGCTGTAGTAATGGCCGGAGTTTTGGTTAACCCAAGTGAGCTTACCACCGGAAAAGCAATTAAAGTGTTGGATGCCAGCAAAATACCAATGAGTGCTGCCGGTACAAAGCTGAAATCGAGCAATAGTACAGCAGCATAGTAGCCCAGGGCAAACGGAAAAGCAAAACTCAGCAAACCGAATACGATACTGGAACGACTGTTTTTTCTGAATTCGATAAACTCAATTTCCAGACCGGCCAAAAACATAATATACAACAAACCCACCTTGCCAAAAAGCTCCATCACCCTCCCCTCACTCAGTATGTGCAAAGCATGTGGCCCGATGATAATTCCGAATACAATCATCCCCACGATAGGAGGAATATTTGTTCGTCTGAACAAAACCGGAATAGCCATGATGGCAGAAAGCACGATCGCAAAGATCAGTACCGGATCCTGAACTGGAAGCGTAAATGGATTGTGTCCTGTCATCGCAATGAAATTATTCCTTATCGCGAATCAATACATCAATGGCTCCCACACCAAACTTACTCATTGACGCCATGCGGTTTTGTGTTCCTTCGTACTCTTCCAAGGCTTTGATGATGGCATTTTTGAGTACCCCGTTACCTACGCCATGGATAAAAGTGACTTTGTCGTATTCGTTCACCAGCGCGCTTTCGAGAGTTTTATGAAAATAATCAAGCTGAATTTTGAGCATATCCTTGCTGCTCAGCCCTGCAATATTTTCCAGCAATTCGGCAATATGCAAATCAACAACTGCCTCGCCGGGATTGGTTCTGTGTTTGTCGATCAGCGGTTTTTCGGCCACTGGTTTGTTCACCACCGAAGCTTCTGCTAAACGTCCTTCTTTCTGAAATTGCTGCTCCTGTTGTTGATCCATCCGCAAAGAAGTAAGCAGTTCGAGGCGAACCATAACCGCCTTTTCGCCCAGCACAGCCGAACTCACATAACTGCCTTCCTTAAAAAAGCGATTGGCTTTCACCTGAAAAGGTGCATGAAGCGGTATGAGCGGTCGTTTGCTTACATCTTCAATAAACAAGGCCTGAACAATTCCGGAAGTCCAATAACTCAAATCCTCCCGCGAAATGGACTCTATCACCACCTTCGAAAAGGCCTCAACCTGACCATAATCCACATTTTCGAAGCCTTCGTCAGATGACAGCGTGAAACTATAAAGCATCTCGGTATTGGTGTGATTAATCAGCATTACGTCAAGCAATCCTGTCAAAACCCATTGCTGTTCGTGCGGCACAAAAGCCATGTAAACGCCTTCAGGTTCAGGATTTTTGGCAAAACGTCTCAAACCCGACTTTCGGGCAGCATCAACCTCCGCGGCATGTTGCTGCTCCTGACGCAACACCTCCTCGCGAATCACTTCTGTTGCTTGCTTCACACGGGCTTCGGCACTGGCAGGGTCAATAACCAGATCGCTCATCAAAACCGGAATTTCGAAGCCATCTTCAATCGAAACCAAAGCCATCCTGCTGTCGATAAGCCTAACAACCGTTCCACCACCTTTCTCGTTCAGGAATTTTACTTTATCGCCACTTTTAAATTTTTCCATAAGTTGATTTTCTGATGCAAAAGTAATCAATCCGAAGGAAGGAAACCTGGCAAAACATGGTGATCTTCATAGCCATTGTGTAAAGCTTTAAAATAAAGAGCCTCCGTAAGGCAGCAAAAGAGAGGTTTTTAGTGCTGCCTCGCGAAATTGGAAGATAATAAAATTGAACCCGCTCCGAATAGTCAAAAAAAAACTGCTGAATCTTAGCTTTTTGCCCCTTGCCCTCTAAGGGGATTTAGGTATAAATTGACTTTTCGGAGTGGACTCAAAATTAAAAAGCTAACATTTACCATTGTTATCCACAAAAACCATTTGTTCAGAAGTTGCTGAATTAAACAAATGTGCTTGCTGTTGGTTTAAATGATTGACAAATCAGTTTATTACAAGTAATTTTACAAACCATTTAAAAAACAAAAGCTTATGAAAAAAAATGTAGGATCTACTGATCGCATCATCCGGATTATCATTGGCCTGGCCATTGGTGCCATTGGCTATTATTATCAAAGTTGGTGGGGACTTCTTGGTTTGATTCCAATCCTTACGGCCTTAATTAATTTTTGTCCGCTTTATGCCCCATTTAAAATCAACACGGGTAAAAAGACTTCCTGATTTAAACCGAGATTATCATTGGACTTTCTGTAAGATAGACCAAATGCCCTTCGACCGGCTGTATGAACAGTTCCTGAAGGGCATTTTTGTATGCCGAAATCTGACTTAAATGTGATTGTGACTGCTCGCCCGTTTTATAATCAATCACCATAACTTTTTCGGGCAGGATAGCCATACGATCAGGGCGCAACAGCTCTCCCGTATGTGTCATGATTTCAGCTTCATTCCTGATTTTTGCCGGAGGGAAAAAAGCTTTTTTTAATTTCTCATCCTTTGCGATTTGTTCAAAAATAATACCTAGCTTTTCAGCTTCTGAGCGATCCAAAAAACCCTGATTAACATTCCATTGCAGCACTCCTGATAGCTGATCGGCATAACGCAGCCGGGCCAAAACTTCGTGTAGTTTGTTGCCATATTGCACGGCTTTGGTGGCTTTTCCATAAGAGGCTGGTCTGGTAATTTCAAGCGCATCACGCCAATTTCTGGATGTGATTGTCTCCTTTGTTTCAGGTTTTCTGTCACGCTTTGAGGCGTTCTTTAGTGGCAGGCCTTCCCTGCTTCCATAACTATAGCAGCTTTGCCCCTCAACCCAATCGCCCGATTCTTTTAGATAATGATACTGGAATGTTTTTGCAGCTTCTCCTTTATAACTGCTGATCACAAAAAGCTGCTCAACAGCCCGCGTGCAGGCCACATACATCAGATTAAGACTATCCAGCTCACTCTTATTCCTTTCCTGTACATAAAGTGCTTCAAAATCAGTACCTTCTAATGATTTATTAACGCTTATCATGGCTTGATTCAGACCCGGGATGTGATAGGTTTCAAGATCGACCCAGGCATGACTTTTTGTGTTGTTTCGGCTAAATCCGGAAGCGGCATAGGGATAAATTACTACCGGAAACTCCAAGCCCTTGGCTTTGTGAATCGACATTACTCTGACAGACCTGTCATCTTCAGGAAGCTTCACCGCCAGCTTCTCCTTGCTGTCTTCCCAATACTGAAGAAAATCTCCCAGTCCACCTTTGGCCTGATTTTGCCAGCGGAAAACAGATTCCAGAAAGAACAAAAGATAAGCATCAGCATTTTTATTCAATTTAAAATGACGCAACAGATGCTCGCAAAAATCATAAATACTGTAGTGGTTGAGTTGAATCGGATTGAGCGATCCTTCAGGCAGGCCTAGTAACACCTCCATCTGCGCATGACTCATTGCTTCCTTCGAAAAATAAATCGTTGGATCAATTTTTCCTGTGGTCACCAATGGATTTAACAAGGCATGGTAATACCTGAGTCCGCTGGCGATAACTGCATCAGCCGGATTAAGCAAAAAATACAGGGCATGAGTAAGCAGCTGAACCTTATCAGAATTTTTTACCAGGAGCGAATCGGGCGACACCACACTATATCCCTGCGAAGTGAGAAAGCGTGCCATTTCAGCACCCCTTTCGTTCTGCCGGGTCAAAATCACAATATCACCCGGGCTATAACCAGAATCAATCAGATCGACAATTAACTCTGAAACCCTGAGTTGTTGCATATCCGTATCTTCCTGCCCTTCATCTTCATTCAGTAACTCCAGTTGTACAAATCCGGCTGCTGACTTTGAAATAAATTTTTGCTCCACCTGCTCATAAACCTGCTGATATTCTGCTGATAACAAAGAAGAAACTGACTTAAAAAAGCCATTGTTAAACTTCACGATTTCGGGCAATGACCTGTAATTGGTATCCAGTGAAAAATCCTGATACTGCTGCTTCAGTATTGACGCCATCTCGTTGGCCTGCAATGAATTATCAGGCAATTCAGTCTCAGGCAAACGGATAAATTGTTCCACCTCACCACTGCGGAAACGATAGATCGCCTGTTTGGCATCACCAACCAAAAGACTTAAATTACCTGCAGCAAGCCCATTGGTGATTAAAGGTAAAAAGTTCTGCCACTGCAAGATAGAGGTATCCTGAAACTCATCAAGCATAAAATGCCGGTAGCGTTCGCCAAGCCTCTCATAAATATACGGAACAGAGGCATCATATAAGGTTTTGGACAGCCGCTTGTTAAACTCAGAAATATGCACCTCACTCGTTTCGCTCCGCAGAAGTTCCATCTCCTCTGTGATGCGCTGTTGCAAGGCAAACGAGAGTAAGTTCCGCTCCAGCATGGTGAACAATGTCAAACGGGATTTATGCTCCTCAACATAAATTTTTAACCTGTCAAAAGCTTGTATAAGCTCAGGCTCAATCGTTTGTATTGCTGCTTCTATTTCTTTTGGCAACCTGGCTTTGGCCCACTTACCCCCTTCGGGTGGTTGTACGAAAAATCCTGCTTTCGATGCATGAGCCAGATCGCCCTCACGAATACGCTTGATCACCACCGGAAGTCCTTTGGATCCTTTGGCCAACTCATCAGGGCTCACCTCATTTTGGTCCAACAACTGCTCAATCTGATCAACCAGCTGATTAGCCTGATCCAGCACAGTTTTACGGGTTTCATGAATGGTTTTTGTTGCATTTCTAACTGATTCCAGATCAGAAAGCTCATTTCCTTTACCATGTAAAAACGCTTCTTCCTCAAGCAGTTGACTCACAAACTTACTCAATCGTGATTCTATGCGCCAGTTCTCATCATCCTGAAGCTGTTTTTTGATAAAATCCAAAATCAAACGGGTCACAAACTGATCTTTTCCCACGGAGGCAATGATTCGATCGCGGGTTAAACTGATGAGCAATTCTGTTTCGAGCAGGATTTCATATTGGGCTGGCAGGCTTAGTTCACGCGTAAAGGTGCGGGCCAGTTTTTGCACAAAAGCATCTATCGTACTTACTGCAAACTCGTGATAATGATGAAGTATGTGATGAAAGACCCAGCTGGCACGCTCCTGCAACTCAGCCTTATCAAGTTGCGTCCGGCCTATCAAAAAAGGCAGCATCACTTTTGTAATGGTATCATCCGCTTTGGCTGTGGCAATGGCCTGTAACGCCTCAAGCATACGATCCTTAAGTTCGTAAGCTGCCTTGTTGGTGAAGGTAACAGCTAAAATCCGTCTGTAATTGATCGGATCGTGCAGCACCAGTGCCAGATATTCGAGCACCAGTGTGAAGGTTTTGCCCGAACCAGCAGACGACTTATATACCTTCAGGTTTTTCATTCAGGCACAAGCATTTTGCCAACAGCATAAACTCCCATACCTGTGATTTGAACGGTGTAAAGTCCTTTCGTTTTCAATTGTTGTTTTGCACCAAAAATCAGGAGGTTTTCGCCTTGTGTTAAACCTATTTCCTCCCTAAAAACAAGCCTTCCCTGCTGATCGAAAACTGACAGCAAGGCTGTGGCAGCGGTTTTTGAATCGAGCCTGAAAGTTGCAGATTGCGTTACCGGATTAGGAAAAATTGAAAGGTCTGCTGTTGCAATCAGTCTTTCAGGCATCCCAACGCTGATTGTCCGGGCCGAATCGCGATAAACAACCATATTGCCAAACGCTTCATCAATGGTAACCTGAAGCAAAGGGACTTCCATTCCCTGAGCAAGCCAATGGTATTCCGTATAATTTCGGTATATCCCCTGACCTATCCCATTCATTTCCAGGCTGTCGTATTCTGACACTTCCGACTTATAGCGCAGCACTTCGAAGGTGCCATAAGGTGTTGTAAGACTTCCCCAGCCATCAATGGTGTTTTGCCGGCTCCGCTCGATAAGCACATAGCCCACATCGGGCAAAGCCATCTCGAGCGCAGCTTCATCTGCATAGGTTTGACCATAATTCATCGGAAACTGATACCATTCGTCCGGATTATTAAACTTCAACGGAATAGGTGTTCCTTCATAAACCAGTCCATATCCTAAATCCTGATATCGGCTGCTGCTGTTTTCAATAAAACGAAAAGCCCTGGTTTCGGGCAGTCCGGGAAATAATGTTGCAGGATTAAAAGTATTTACCAGGTCGGCACTGCTTATGAAAAATGGCCAAAAAACCACTGGCGTTGAAGTAACAGCCAGAAAAGTATCCACCCGCTGGCTCACTGGATTCAGATCACCAAAATTCCAATTAAAATCTTCGCCGGTTCGCGAAAAATCATAGGAATTCGTTTCAATGGCAATGCTGGTTCGTACCGTATCACCAACGGATGGCATATCGGCAGAGGTAACCGTGATTTGTGCGTGTGATAAAATAAATCCAAACGTTGCTATAAAAAGTAAAATTGATTTTTTCATATTATGATTAATTGGTGTTTCGTTTTTTCTTTCGGCGGAACAGCTCGCCAAAATTATCAAATTCCTGACGATACGACAATCCGATGCCCTGGGTATATGGCGCATAGTTGTCGAAATTGATGTAGTAATAATAGGAGTTTGCATTGGAATGGTTAAAGGCTTTGGCTCTAAGTCTTCCATCTTTTGTAATTTTAACGGTAATATCCACATCACCCACAATATTACTGGCATTTTGAGTGGTAGCCGTATTGTTGATCATGCCAAAGTTGCCATCAATCGTCACACGATCGTTAAAAAGCTGTGTTGACAGTGCTACCTCCAGCTCCTCGTTCGAAAGCTCATCGCCAGGTTTGTAGTGCAGCCCCACATCAAAATCCTTACTGATTTGCGAGAGCCAGCTACTCAACTGGTTGCTGATCACATTGATATAAGAGCTTCCCAAATTTGCAGTGCTTCCGCCGGCATAGCTAAAACTGCCCAACACCAGCAGCGAAATCATTTGCTGTGTCATCAGGGCAGTATTGGTGGTATCCAAAACAGAAAATACCATCTGGCGGGTATCATCATCAGCATTTGGCAATCTGATACTAAAGCTGATATCCGGATTAAACAATTGATTTTTGAGCTGGATGATACAATCCACATTCACCCTGTTGCGGATAGATGAGCTGGAATCGAGTACAATACCTAAGGAGCCCAGTGAAGTTTTAACCCGATATAAACCTTTTACGTCCAGTTCGGCATCAAGCGGATCACCGGTCCAGGAGATACGCCCGCCTTCGAGCAGCTCAAAGCGTTTGCGAACCAGATTTTCGAACACAAAATTAAACTGCCCCGACTGCACCCGATAATCACCCAACAAGGTGAAATCGCCTGCGGCATTCACACCCATCCTGATATTGCCGCTTCCACGGGCCGCCAGGTCACCCATATTATAAGGCAGGTAAATCTGCAAACCAGCATCAGGTGTAACCGTGGCATTAAGGTTGAGGTTGAAGTTCTTAGCCGGTTTTGGCAGTGCAGTTTTTGTGGCAGCAGCTTCAGCTTCTTCACTTGGAGGAGCTACGAAAACTATAAAGTCGTGATCACTCACGTAAGCACTATTATTCAAGGGAATAAACAATCTTGTTCCGCGGTTTGTGGCAGCATTTATTGCCAGGTTGATGTCGTTGAGTGGTCCGGTTATCTGCACATCACCAGTAACAACAGCCGATCCATAAAAAAGCTCATTCATTTCGCGGCTGGTATTGAGTGCAATAAATGAATCAGGATCCATCCTGAGCCTGAAGCGGAAACCGGACAGATACTGATGACTCACCTCACCACTCACAATGGCTTTGTTTCCGGTGGTATCATACAGCATCATATCCTGAAAAGCGATTCTGTCCTTCTCGAAAATAAATTTATGTTGCAGCGAATACACCGTATTGAGATAATCAACTTTAAAAGCTGTTCGAAACAGATCAAGCTCGCCGGTAAGCTCAGGCTGTTTGAGAGCTCCCCTAACTTTAAAAGTGCCACTCGCCAAACCTTCAATATTACTCAGAACACCGATCAGAAAAGGATTTAAAGTCCTCAGTCTGAAGTTCTCCAGATTCAGATCAAAAAACATATTGTCATCCTCCCGGGTTGGATAATAAAATCCGGTGAGATTAAGCATTCGACATGTAGAAACGTTTCCAACATTGATGATCTGTGCATTCAGATAAATTGATTCGTCGGTATTGTTCCAGCTGCTGATGATACGGGCATCGCCTAATTTTTCGGCATTCAGATACAGGCCCGAAAGATGCAGGTTAGAAAAGAAAGCCGGCCGATGAACCAGATTGGCCAATTGCAATTCACCCGAAATAATTCCGTCCAGATCCAGTCCAAAACCCATAGTGATAAGGTCGAAATGAGAGATATCCCAGTTGCTAAACGAAATATCCAGGGTATCAGCTTCGTTGACGGGCAACTTACCATCGAGGCTGATAAATTGCTGCCCCACATCGAGCCGGAGATTGGACACAGCAGTATATTCTTTCTTGAAAAGGATTTGATTATTTTTGGCCAGCTGCCAAACTGAATCATTCACAATCAGATCCGATTGAGTAATATGAAAAGTACCCCCATAAATGCTGTCCGGTAAAAAAATAGCATTGATAACACCTTTATTTCGCGAAGGCTCCAATATGTCGTTCCAGCGAAGCTTGGATATCAGGCTGTCATTTCTTACCAAAATACTTAAATGTGGGTGTTGAATCCCGAGCACTGTTGTGTCGAATCGGGTTGAATCACGAAATACAAACTCCGAAAGGCTTAGGTCCAGAGCCGCCTGTTTCCTGTCGCTGGTATTCTTGATGTAGATGTTTTTCATTTTAAAATCACCAAAAGCGATAAAAGGCGACCTGAATGTAAGATCCAGATCGTTGCGGTTAGTCGTAAACACCCCGCTGGCTACAGTTCCGGTGGACAGCGATAATCCGGGGCTAAACAAACGGGTTAGTGTTTCTGTATCCCAAAAATTGAGACTCATAAAAAAATCCTGATCGGGCAGCTCTTTCTCCTCTTCCATAACGCCCGGGATATGCATATAATGGTTGATATAATTGTTAACGGCCTCTGGCAAAGTAGCAAAATGTACCTGACCTCCCAGTTCAAATTCAAAAAAGTCGGTTGTCAACTCATACCGCTTTCCAAGCAATGCCACATCAGTTGCTTTTAGTACCAACGAATCCATCTGATAACTACCTCTGCTATCAATGAATTCGGTATTGCTTACATGCAACAAACCCACCAGCTCGTCTGGCCTAAAACCCGTGAGGTTAGCTCTGACACTTGTTTTGAGCTGCATAATGGTATCAGAGTGCAACAAGTTCATGCCATAAAGATCAGCATGTTCTATTTCGGCCATAAAATCCATCACCGGTATCTCATGCTCAAGATCAATTTCGCCGTTAAACTCAAGCTTTAATTTTTCGTCATTCACACTCAAAAAACCATTGTATCGCTGGCCGGTCATTTCGCCATTCAGCATGATCTGCCGATACGGAATACCAAGCAGGTCAAGATGCAACAATACACCATCCACACTTACGTTAGCTGTTTCCTTAGCCAAACCGCTGCCCTTTATTCTTGCATTCATCGAAAGGCTGCCAATCTGATCTGTATCCAGCAAGCGACCAATAAGCAGTTCGTCTGTTACCAAATGTCCTTCATAATTGATTTCATTGGTCTGCTTATCCCTGAACAGGCGCAGGTCTGAATGCATGGAGCCCGCTTCGGTGGTTACCCTGGCATTGGCCAAAAAATCATCCGGCTTACCTTTAAAAGTGCCTCTTACAACAGTGTTGCCGGCTGCTTTCAATTGTTCAGGAATTGGAATACGCTTATTTCCGGGCAGCAAAAAGGCCGCCAGATCATCGGCATTAACCCGCAGCCGGTCAATATCTAACTCCATATAGCTGTTAAAAAAATCGGGTAAGCCATTGATGCTATAATTGCCAACAAAACTGGTGTTGTTGCCCACTTGAAAACTAAAGTCGCGTGTAGAGAATTTAGCTACCGTTCCGCTGATGTCTCCTGCCAGACTAACATCATTTTTCATATCGAACATCACCGGGGCAAAAAAGCCAATATCAGCCATGTATAACTTTGAAGGCCTGATACTTGCATCGATTTGTACTTTCTCAACAAAATCAAGAAAATCGGCATAAGATTCATAGCTAAACTCCAGATCCAGATTGAGGCTTGTATTTGAGGTGACCAGTTCCATGCCGGATGCTTTGGTTGCCTTAGGCCCCGACACGAAAGTCCCATGCAGGTCTTCCAAGGCAATCCCACTGGTATCTGTGGCTTTAAGCCTTCGAATGTCGGCATAAATACTGTCGCCAATCAGCGAGATATCAGTAGCCGACAGCCTTATGTCTTTGATATATAAATGGCTATAGTCCATTCCTTCGGCTCCGGGGCTGTCTTTGTTCTGATCCCAAAATTGAAACTGCCCCTGGCTGATCTGTATCTGATCAATCCTTAATTGAAAATCGGCCGATGGCACTTTAGCAGCAGTATCTGCTGATTCGCCAGCAAAATAATCCGTAAAAAACTGAAGGTTTAAATCTTCCTCATTTTCATATTTAACGAGTGAGGCGTAGGGCTTCCCGAGCACAAGCTTGCGAATATGCAAGCCCTTTTTCAAGTCCTGAGGATTCATACTCACTCTCAGATAAGGCGCGGCAAACATCAGGTTCGACTTTTGGTCGTAAGCTTCAAAACCTTTAATCGTAAGCGAAAGATCGAGATCAATGTAAAATCCTTTAATCAAGATGCGGGTGTCCAACTGTTCAGACAGATATCCGGTGGCCAGCCGTGCCAGATAATTTTGCACAAAAGGGTCGCGAATAGAAACGTAAATACTTACCGGCAGTGCCAGCAGCACCATCAGCAGAGCCAGGAAACTATTTCTGATCTTTTTTTTGATAATTTTGTCCCTTAAAATCTGAACATGAACACCTATATCCTCGGTATCGAATCCTCCTGCGATGAAACCTCTGCCGCTGTGCTCAATGGCACCCGATTGTGCTCCAACATCATCGCCAGCCAAAAGGTTCACGAAAAATATGGAGGGGTGGTACCTGAGCTCGCCTCAAGGGCGCATCAGCAAAATATCATCCCGGTAATTGATACTGCCATTAAGGAGGCAAATATAAATAAAAATGAACTTCAAGCAGTGGCTTTTACAAGGGGTCCCGGACTGCTTGGATCGCTTTTGGTTGGCACTTCTTTTGCCAAGGCTTTCTCAATGGCGATGGATATTCCGATGGTGGAAGTGGATCATATGGATGCACACATCTTAGCTCACTTTATCACTGACGAACAGCATAAAAAGGTTCCGGAATTTCCATTTCTCTGCCTCACTGTTTCAGGAGGCCACACCCAGATTGTGCTGGTGAAAGACTATTTCGATATGAACATCATCGGGCAAACCATTGATGATGCTGCCGGCGAAACCTTTGATAAAGCGGCAAAAATTATGGGACTTCCCTACCCTGGCGGACCCGTTATTGACAAGCTGGCACAACAGGGTGATCCTTTTGCATTTCAATTTGCCGAGCCCCGGATACCTGATTTGAATTATAGCTTCAGTGGATTGAAGACCAGTATTTTATATTTCCTTCGGGATGAGCTGAAAAAGGACGAACAATTCATCGAAAAGCACAAAGCCAATTTATGCGCCAGCATACAACATACCATTGTTGACCTATTGATGAAAAAACTAATCCTGGCTTCAAAGCAAACCGGTATCCGTCAGGTAGCCATCGCGGGTGGTGTTTCGGCCAATTCGGGCTTGCATCAGGCAATGCAGCAAGCCGCTGCTGAAAATAAGTGGGAAATTTACATCCCCAAACTCAGCTATAGCACGGATAATGCAGCCATGATAGCCGTGGCAGGATACTTCAAATACAAACAAAATCTTTTTGCCGATCATAATATTACACCCTATGCCCGGCAAAGCATTAAAAAATAACCCCATACTATGATGCACTGGCCACAGCTTCTTTCGACACAGCGTTTCTCTTCTTCCTCTGATCAGCAGGACATTCGCTCGGCTTTTCAGCGCGATTACGACCGGATAATCTTTAGCAGTCCATTTCGCCGTTTGCAAAACAAAACCCAGGTTTTCCCGCTTCCGGGAAGTGTGTTTGTTCATAACCGCCTCACACACAGCCTCGAAGTAGCCAGCGTTGGCAGATCAATCGCCCGCATCGTATCGCGGGAGCTGATCCAAAAAACACCCGGGCTGGCTCATACCGCACTCAGCGAAATTGACACCATCGTTTCGTCGGCCTGCCTGGCTCACGACCTCGGGAATCCGCCCTTTGGTCATTCCGGCGAAAAAGCCATCAGCAGCTTTTTCGAAGAAGGAGCAGGCAAGATGCTGAAAGACCAGGTACCTGCCAACCAATGGTCGGATTTGATCAATTTTGAAGGCAATGCCAATGCTTTTCGCACACTTACCCACCAGTTCAGCGGCAGACGGAAAGGTGGCTTCTCGCTCACTTATGCCACCCTTGCTTCCCTGGTGAAGTACCCTTATCCCTCTTTTAACAAAGGGGATCGTAAAAAGTATGGCATATTCAATTCCGAAATTCCCGGTTTTGAAATAATAGCGCAAAGTTGTGGATTGATAAAAAGATCTCCGGCCGAACCGGTTTACAGCAGACATCCGTTGGTATATCTGGTGGAAGCTGCCGATGATATCAGCTACCTTATCATGGATATGGAAGATGCACACAAGCTCAGGATTCTTTCGACAGACCAAACCGAAACCATGCTCTCAGCTTTCCACGATCAGGACGATGAAGCATTTGCAAACTATAAAGATCGTATCTATCAGGAAGTTACTGACACCAACGAACGCATTGCCTTTCTGCGTGCAACGGCAATCAACCGATTGGTAAAAGCTGTAAGCAGCCTTTTTGTTGCTCACGAAGAGGAAATCCTGGCCGGTACTTTTAAAGGCAGCTTGGTTGATTACCTCAACGAAGATCTGAAAAACGCAATGGATGCCAGCCGAAAGCTCTCTGTAAAAGCCATTTACAACCATCCTGACGTTGTGAAAATAGAACTAACCGGATTTCATGTTTTGGGAACCTTGATGGAGGAGTTTTCGCAGGCCATACTGGCCCCGGAGACCAATTATCACCGCAAGCTGCAATCCCTTTTGCCAGAGCAATTTAGTCCACAAAAAACTGATACCTACACCAAACTTCAATCGGTGCTCGATTTTATCTCGGGCATGACCGATCTGTATGCCATGCAGCTTTACAAAGACCTGAGGGGCATCGAAAGTTGATCAGGCCAAACTTTGCTCAAGAACGACTTTCCACTTCAGGAAGCCATCCTGCAAATCGCTATAATCGTGATAGATGCGTTGAAATGGATCTTCCACCGTATTCAGATACGCCGTTTTGCCCTGCACCTTAATCACATTGAGAATATCATCCAATTTGCGCATGGCCAGCTTTAGCTCGTCCAGCTGCTTATCACAACTCCAAATATAGGTAGCCTCCTCTGTGTCGAGTGTTTCCCAGATCAGGTGATAGCATTTTGCTCCTTCAACCAGGAAAACAAACGAAAAAGGTTTCAGCACAAACCTGAGCTTCATGATATGATGGGCATGGATTGAAGACAAATACCTGAGGTTGCGATAATGCTTGGTATCAGTGATCTGTAGCAAATCGTCAAACAAATCGGCTTCGGACTGAAAAAAGGCATCAGAATGAAAGCCCTGCTCACCAAAATGTGCAAGCAGCTCGTCCATGGTGAACAAGGACTGGTCAATCTCCAGCATACTCTTTTTCCGTTTAAACCCTGACACAAATTCGAAGCGGACGGTTTCGATCAGGGCTTTGTCGATGCGGTCAATTTCGGGAGAGTAAACATTCAAAATTCTAACCTCATCCCCCTCCACTTCACAGCTCACCCTGACGTTTATATGCTTAGTCTTGAGCGCATTGATAAAATAATTCTTCACTGCATCAAACTCCTCGCGCAGCTCATAATTCTTGATGTTGATATCCAAAGCATCCCGGCTAAACCAAAACTTACGTTTGAAACTAACTGCCCCAAGCTGAAAACGAAGAGCATTGATTGGTATGCTGAAACGCTCCTGAACGGTTCTGATTTTTTGTTCCTGGACTGTTTCCTTTTCCACTTCTTCGTCCGGATTGTCCGAAAACCCGATTAACATCCTTGGCAAACGTTCGCCTGAAGCAGATCGAAGCAGGCTACGGGTATTTAGCTGTCGGAAATAAATCCTTTTGATTTGGTTGAGTTGATTATAGAGCTCTTCAGGGTTTTTCTCATCTTGCCTGCCTGATGCATCATAACTGACCACAGAAGCATGAAGGCTATTATTTGCCTCGTTATGTTTGGTGACTAAAATTTCCCAAACCGCTTTGGTCTCAAAAAACTTTATGGACGAGGGGATGTCAGCATCCCTTAAGGAAAGTCCGGAATTGCCCAGGTAAGCTTTGTCGTGATCAAAAAACAACAAAAGGGTTTTGCCGGTCAGTGTACTATACTCAGCGTTTTCGGACATAATTCACAGGTGAGAATTGTCCAAAATTACTAAAAATCTAAAAAATCCTGATTTTAGAGTGAAGGGAAAAAGAAAAAAATAAAATCTACCTCACCACGCTAACATTCATGGCGGTAGGTCCTTTGGGTCCTTTCCCGATTTCGAAAGTGACCATATTATTTTCCTTGATGGGCTCGTTCAGGTTGCTCACATGCACAAAGACACGCTGGTCGTTATCGAGGTTACGAATAAAACCAAATCCTTTGCTGTCGTCAAAAAAACTTACAACGCCATTCTTCAATGTGTCAACTACCTCATTGGGATCACTTTTGGCTACACTTATTTCAATATCATCCAGTTCAACCTCTTCTTTTTCAGATGGATCGGGCGGACTATCGAGAATATTTCCAAACTCATCAACATAAGCGATCATTTCATCAAAACTGTTCTTGTCCTGATCTTTACTTTCGAGGCGACGTTTTTCTTTGTCTTTACGTTTTTTTTCTTTTTTCTGCCTTACGGCTTTTTTTTGCATGGATTCCTGTGATCTTCCCATAGTTAAATTTTGGTGGTAAAATAAAAAAAATGGCGGTTGATTAGCTGTTCTTGCCGAACAGTAAACCAACCGCCGGAGTTCTTCTTATCGGTTAGTAACGACGACGTGGAGCTTCAGTTCTAGGACGAGCCTCATTTACAACCATTTCACGGTTTTCGAGGGTTGCACCATTGAGTTCCTTGATGGCCTTTTGGGCTTCTTCATCATTGTTCATTTCAACAAAACCAAAGCCTTTTGAACGGCCATTGTATTTGTCGATGATAATTTTTGCAGAGCTTACTGTTCCGTATTCTGCAAAGAAACGTTCTAAATCCTGATCGTTTACATTGTAATCAAGATTTCCTACATAAATGTTCATGTAACTAAAAATTAAATGAGTAAAAAAAATCAACCTTTTGAAATTAATATTACTTCTTAAGGCTTTAAAAAATCAGGATTTAAACAGCAGGCGGGTCGTGAAAAATGATCGGTTAGAACAAAAAACAAACGAAATCGCAAACAATCTAATTCTGAAATCGGTGCAAAGATAGCTAATTAATTTAAGATCAAATATTATTTACAAAAAAACTTCTTCTTACATTATCATCAGGCAAATACCTAAAACAAGGTATTGAGGGATTTTAATTAATGCTTCAACTTTGCATCATAAATCCAGATCATGCTGAAACGCATCAATACATATGGTTCTCTTGTTCTGATCATGATTCTGGCCGTTGTGTCATATAGTCAGATAACAAGCCTGCACAACCATATTGTAAATGGCGTGATGGTTTCACATGCTCACCCCTATAATCACCACAACAATACACCTGTTCAGAATCACGATCACCAGCCGGGAGATTTTGCTCTGCTTGCATTTTTTAAGGATATTCAACATTTCATTATATCCATTCCCTCAGAGGTTTTTGCTGAATCCATTACCTCAGTAACTGTAAAAATCAGTCTGAAAGATGTAAATCCACTTCCACAAAACATTAGTTTATACAGCTTCTGTTTCAGAGGGCCCCCGTTGACCTGAGTTTTTGGGGATATCTTTTTGAATTTCAAACTTTTAAAAGCGTTTATCATGTCAAGAATTCAGTATTTCGTCATACTGTTAGTGGGAGTTTTTGCCCTTCCGCTTCTGGCCAACGAGCCACCTTTCACACTCAGAGGCATCGTAACCTCAAACAATCAGCCTGTTCCTTTCGCTACTGTCAGTATCGAAGGTACTACAACAGGCACTATTGCTGATGAACACGGCCGTTTTTTGCTGGAGACTATCAAGCAGTCTCATTACAGTTTAAAAATACAATCGGTAGGCTACAAACCGCATCATCTGACAATTAACGGATATCGTAAACATCAGGAAATCAAGGTTGAGCTAACAAAAGACCTGATTGGGCTTCATGAAGTGGTTGTTACAGCTAACCGACACGAAACCAGCCGACAACAAGCTCCTGTGATTGTTAATGTGATAGGCTTGAAACAACTTGAGGTAAATAGTGCCGTATGCATGGCCGATGGATTGAGTTATCAGCCAGGTTTGCGCATCGAAAACAATTGTCAGAACTGTGGTTTCCAACAGGTTCGGATCAATGGCCTGGAAGGACCTTACGCTCAGATTCTGATCGACAGTCGGCCTATTTTTAGTGCTTTAAGCGGAGTTTATGGCATTGAACAAATTCCAGTGGCAATGATTGAGAAGATAGAAGTAGTAAGAGGCGGAGGTTCTGCACTTTATGGCTCCAACGCCATTGCAGGAACCATCAATGTGATCACACGCGAACCGGTGAAAAATACTTTCGAAGGCAGCTTCAATTCGGCTTTGATTGATGGAACAGCGGTTGACCGCAACCTCAGCCTGAATGGCTCATTTGTCTCCGATAACCGAATGGCCGGCATTAATTTATTTGCCGTAAACAGAAAACGTGATCATTATGATGCCAATGGCGACGGGTTTTCGGAGCTGGGCATGATTGAAGCAGACGGCCTTGGTTTTCGTTCCTATTATAAATTCAATTCCTTCAGCAAACTCACTGCTACTTATCATTATATCAGCGAGTTTCGCAGAGGCGGAAATAAATTCGATCTGCAACCCCACGAAACCGATATCACCGAACAAACCGATCATAAAATCAACGGCGGTGAATTGGCTTTGGATATTTACAGCAAAAACCTCAAAAACAAATACACGCTTTACACTTCACTTCAACACATTGACCGTCAGAGTTATTATGGTGCCGAGCAGGATCCTAACGCCTATGGAAGCACCACAGATCTTTCCAGTGTGAATGGTTTCCAATATCATTTGAAAACAGATCGGTTTCTGTTTGTTGAAGCAAATATTACCACCGGCTTTGAGTTGCAGCTCAATTCGATGCACGATCGTATGCCCGGCTACGGACGCGATTTGAAACAAGATATCACCATTGCCGGTCTTTTTGCACAAAGTGAGTGGAAGTTCACGAAAAGCAGCATATTGCTGGGAGCCCGGCTCGACAAGCATAATCTGATAGACCGATTCATTGTAAGCCCGCGACTTACCTATCTTCGTGATCTGAAACCCGATTTGCAGTGGCGCAGCAGTTTTTCGACCGGTTATCGCGCTCCGCAGGCTTTTGATGAAGATTTGCATATCCTGGCGGTTAACGGCGGTGTGATGCTGATTCAACTGGCACCAGATCTTCGGCCTGAATATTCGCTGAGTGTGAGCAGCTCCCTGGATTATTACCTCAAAATTTTTGGGAAGGAAAGCAATCTGATGCTGGAAGGATTTTATACTTCGCTGGATGATGTGTTTGTTTTGCAGAGCCTCGAAACTGATGCAAACGGCAACCTGATCGTTGAAAGAAGAAACGGCTCGGGCGCCAGGGTTTACGGCATCAATCTGGAGAACCGAATTGCCTTTGATTCGAGAAATCAACTTCAGTTTGGGTTCACCTGGCAGCACAGCAGGTATAAGAAAGCCGAAGCCTGGAGCGATGATCCGGAAACAGCTTTATTGCATTCGCTGCCAAAATCTCCTGATCTGTATGGCTATTTTACCCTCACAACCGCATTAAGCAAAAAATGGACAAGTGCTTTTACCGGCACATTTACCGGCCCTATGAAAGTTCCTCATTTTTCCGGTTATATCGCACAGGATCAGCTAAAATCAACAAAATCCTTTGCCGATATCAATCTGAAAGTTACGTATCAGATAGCTGTTGGAGAAGCGTTTGATTTACAGCTGGAAGCCGGTATCCAGAATATTTTCAACAGCTATCAATCAGATTTTGATTATGGTATCAATCGGGATGCCGGCTATATGTATGGCCCAATGAAACCCCGAACAATTTTTGTAGGACTAAAAGCCGGCAATTTGTTATAGCAAATCGAAGTTTGACTTATTGAGTTTGCATGAAAGCCTCCGGGAAGAGGCTTTTTTATTTCCCGCTGAGTTTTCCTTTAAAGGATTTACTGAAGTTTTCCCAATCCTGATTTTCATAATGTCCGTCGCCAAAATAATGAATCACAGGTTCGAAATTCTGAGGAGGGAAAAAGCCTGGAACTATACTGATGATTTTCATTTCCTCGTTCATAAATACATAACTTGGATACGACATTTTTCCGCGCAAAAGTGCCTGTGCCAGTTCGTGTGAACTACGCGATTTGCCAGGATTGGGATTTACAAATGCACGGTTGGCATAAACGACAGTGTCTGATCGTTCGGCATCAAACTTAACCATATAAAAATGCTCCTGCATATAGGCCCCAATAACCGGATTGGCAAAGGTTTCCTTATCCATTTTTTTACACCAGCCACACCAGTCGGTGTACATATCAATAAATATCTTTTTGGGCTTTGTCTTCATCTTCTCGACTGCTGTTTCAAAATCAAGCCAGTCAATTTTAGCTTCCTGAGCCACAGCCGTATAAGAAATAAAAAAGAATAATATAGCTGCAAAAACCGTTTTTGTCATGATTCAGTTGCTTTAGAAATTCTTTAAACGATCCAGCTCGCGTTTGCTGTCTTTCTTTTTAAGGTCTTCGCGCTTATCGTAATGATGTTTCCCTTTTGCCAGAGCTATTTCGAGCTTGGCCAGACCTTTTTCGTTCACAAACAACACCACTGGAACTATGGTATAACCCTTTTCATTCACTTTTGTTCGCAGCTTTTTGAGCTCGCGGGCTGTCATCAAAAGTTTTCTGTCGCGTTTAGGATCGTGGTTGTTATAGGTTCCAAAGCTGTATTCAGCGATGTGCATCTCTCTTACAAAAAGTTCATCTTTCAAAAAAACACAATAGGCTTCATTGAGGCTTACTTTGCCCAGCCGGATAGATTTTATTTCGGTGCCTGTGAGTACCATCCCGGCAACAAATTTCTCTTCCAGAAAATATTCAAAGCTGGCTCTGCGATTTTTTATTCTGATCGTTTGTGGTTTCATAGGAAGTGCAAAAGTAAGACAAATCAAAAAGTTGCCAACAAAAAACGCTCCGACTTAAAAATCAGAGCGTTTTTTTTTTGAGGCATTCGGATTCTATTTACTATCTCCCAGGATAATCGGAAGGCCATCGCCTGAATTACCAATAATTACCACTTTTGAATTTGGAGATTCTGCCAACTTCAGGGTTGCATTTATTCCCTTCTCGCGCAGAATTGACTCAGTGATACTTGCACTCAATATTTTATTGGCACGCGCCTTGCCTTCAGCATCAATACGCTGGCGTTCGGCTTCCTGCTCGGCTTTTTCAAGTTTAAATTCGTATTCAAGTGCTTCCTGCTCTTGCTTAAGCTTACTTTCGATGGCCGTTTTGATTGTTGGTGGAAGCGTAATAGAGCGAATCAGCACCTGATTGAGTTGTACGTATTTTTGGTCGAGCAGTTTCTTTGTCTCATCAAAAATCTCAACCTGAATGGCATCGCGCTTGGTAGAATAAATTTGTTCCGGTGTGTAGCGGCCAACCACCGAACGGGCGGCTGATCTCAGGGATGGAATCACCACACGGCGCATATAATCGGTTCCAATCTGTGAGTGTAACAACCCCAGCTTATCCCAGTTGGGCTGATACCAGGCCGAAAAATCGACCCTGATTTCCAATCCGTTTGAAGATAAAACATTCATTTCTTCGGCTACCTCCTGCTGACGTGTTTCGTAAAGATACATTGTATTCCAGGGAGCCAAAAAATGAAATCCTTCCTTGTAAGTCGTTTCGGTATCAACACCGCCTGCAAAAAGTTTAAACAATACACCGCCATGACCAGCAGGGATGGTAACCGTCATTCGGCTCCAGAAAATAATCAGGATCAGCACTGCCCCAACAATGATGGCAATGGGTAAAATCTTTTTAAAATCAAGGTTTTGTTGTTGTTGATTCATGTGTTATGTATTTAAGGTTTAATCGGATAAATAGGATAATGTTCAGTCAAATCAATTGATATCAACTGCTTATGGCCATCCATAGTTTCTTCTATTGCCAAGATTTTATTTTGCTCCGACAGATAATGCAGTAAATGTAGTGATTTTTTTGCTTGCCATACAATTTCCGGTTTGCTGCCGTCTTTTCTGACATTGATGATATACGACTGCTTTTTGCCTGAAGCTAAGGCAAATAACCTGTAATCACTGTCGGACCATATCGCCTGAATAAAATCAAGCGAATCATTTTGAATTATAGCATAAGGCTTTGCATACCAATGAAATAGTTTTAATATCTGCTTGTTGTTTTCGATTGTTGTGCAAACAATTAATTCATCCGAGGGCGACCAGCTGGCATGTCGGCAACCTTCGGTACCCTCGAACTGATTCAGATTTTGATAAACAAAATCAAAGGTAAACAAGCCTGCCTCTGACTGGTTAGGCCTTCTTCCCCGAAAAAGCAGTAAGTTCTCAGTATGATTCAATTTTGGATCGTAAGCCTGTATATCGCGATCAGTCATCAAGGGGATGATTTTATTCTGCCTGACTTCAAAAAAGCGATCTTCGGAGGCAACGATAAGGTTTCCTGATTGCGTCCAGAAAGCTTGCTGAGGTACCATTTCTGGCCATTTCACTTCATTTATTGCAGCAATTTCGGGATGCCACAAAAAAAGTTTATCCTCTTCTGCAAGGCTACTAATGATAAAATATTGACCATCCTTATTGATTCCGGCATCCTGCACATTCCATCGCGAATTCAGGATCAGCTCTGGCTGTGAAGAAGAAGCTTGACTGAAAAGCATACCGGGCAGAAAAAGAATTGCAAACAATCGCATCCAAACCATTGCGCAAAAATAGTATTTACACATCATTTAAATGCTGTTGCATCAAAGTTTACAAACGCCCCTTAATGATCTCCTCCACAATTTCGGGATCCAGCAAAGTGGTGGTATCACCAAAGTTACCTGTTTCGCCTTCAGCGATTTTGCGCAAGATACGGCGCATAATCTTTCCTGACCGAGTTTTAGGCAAACCACTCACAATCTGAATCTTATCTGGTTTGGCAAACGGACCGATCAGCTTAGAAACAGCAATCAGCACCGAATGCTTGATTCCCTCTTCGCCTCCCGTACTAAAATCGGTACAAACCACATAGGCATAGATGCCCTGTCCTTTGATATCGTGGGGATAACCTACCACAGCCGATTCGCTCACCAGCGGGTGTTCGTTGATAGCATTCTCAATTTCCGCTGTTCCCATCCGATGACCAGAGACGTTGATCACATCATCCACCCTGCCCAGGATACGATAATAACCATCTTCATCACGTTTTACGCCATCGCCGGTGAAATATAACTTTTTGTAGGTTGAAAAATACGTTTGAGTAAAACGCTCATGATCGCCCCAGATGGTGCGTGCTATTCCGGGCCAGGGATATTTAATGCAAAGGTTACCTTCCACGCTGTTTCCCGTAAGTTCCTTACCTTCTGGATCAACGATAACAGGCTGTATGCCCATCAACGGCATGGTGGCATAAGAAGGTTTGGTGGGGGTGATGCCTGCCAGCGGACTGATCATCATGCCTCCGGTTTCGGTTTGCCACCAGGTATCCACAATGGGGCACCGGTTTTTGCCGATATGATCGTGATACCAGTGCCAGGCTTCTTCGTTTATTGGCTCACCCACAGTTCCCAGCACTTTGAGGCTCGAAAGATGCTTGCCATCAAGCCATTCCATCCCCAGTGCCATCAGGGACCGGATGGCCGTTGGAGCAGTATAAAACTGATTCACTTTGTGCTTGTCCACAATCTCCCAATAACGTCCGGCATCAGGCCAGGTGGGCACACCTTCGAACATCAGACTGGTAGCACCATTCAGCAAGGGGCCATAAACCAGGTAACTGTGTCCGGTGATCCAGCCAATATCAGCACTACAGAAATAAACATCGCCATCGCCATACTGAAACACATTTCTGAAAGTGTATGCCGTATAAACCATATAACCGGCAGTGGTGTGCACCAGTCCTTTGGGTTTTCCGGTTGATCCGCTGGTGTAAAGAATAAAAAGCGGGTCTTCAGCATCCAGTATTTCTGCCTGATTTTCAGTAGAAACGCCGGCTACAAAATCATCCCACCAGATGTCTCTTCCGGCTTTCATCTCTACTTTTTCGCCTGTTCTCTTCAACACGATTGCTTGTTTCACGCAATTACAGCCTTCCATGGCTTCATCGGCGATGGCTTTGAGTGATGTAATTTTATTTCCCCTAAAACCTCCATCAGCAGTGATCAAAACGGTGGCACCGGCATCCAGCATCCGATCAGAAAGTGACTGTGCCGAAAAACCGGCAAAAACAATAGAATGAATGGCTCCAATCCTTGCGCAAGCCAGCATAGCGATAACCAATTCGGGAACCATCGGCAGATAAATCCCGACCCGATCGCCTTTTTTGACGCCGGCTCGCAACAGCGCATTCGAGAAGCGTTTTACTTCATCAAAAAGCTGTTGATACGTCAATTCCCTCACAGGCTCCGAAGGATCGTTAGGCTCCCAGATCAAAGCCTTTTGATTGCCCCGATAAAACAGATGTCGCTCAAAAATATTTTCTGTGATGTTCAACTTAGCACCTGAATACCATTCCATGCGGGCTTTCTCAAAATCCCAGTCGAGGACGCAATCCCATTTTTTTCGCCAAAAAAAACTATCAGCAACATGCGCCCAAAAACCCGTTGGATTAGTTACACTTTTTTGATATTCAAAGATATAGCCACCCAGGGTGGAAATTTGTGGTACCATAAATATAGGAATTTGATTGTTAGTATTCAGCTTGATTTGAAGTTCAAATAAAAGCCTTTTAAAGGATAAAAGTAGAAAAAATCTTGAAAAAAATCCTTCATGCGTATTTTGCTGCTAAATTGTGTTCAGGTATTAATAATCAGATTGCCTCAAAATACCTAAATTAGGGGATGGTTGCTGATTGGCATTTCGGTTTTTTTTGCCATACAATTCATTTCGTTTTCAACTAATCCATAAAAAATGTTTGTTGCAATAAATTATATCAGCTGTCAGGAAAGCTACAAAAGCCGTTTTGAAGAACTATTTTCTACCAGGGCTGGTGCCATTGATACCATGCCGGGTTTTCAGCATATGTATGTGCTCAAACCCAACGACCAGCAATCGGAGTATCTGATTGTAAGTCATTGGGAAAGTGAAGACAACTTCAAAGCCTGGACCTCATCAGAGGCTTTTATCCAGGGGCATAGAAGAGGCTTTCAGGATATTGAGGAAGCCGTGAAAAACGGGCAGGAACCTCCCATGAAAAGCAGCTTTAAGACCTATGAGATTTTAACCCGATAAAAAAATCCGGCTTGAGAAAATCAGGCCGGATTTATATTTGAATTGAACTAAATCAGAACATTACCGAAAGTCCGACAACCCCATGCAACAATGCTTGCGGAAAATACCCATCCAAAATATATTCTTCATCATCAAGCACATACTGATATACCCACCCATTGGTTTCGTACCAGCGGCTGGTGAGATTGTTGAGTTGAAGCTTAAGTTCAAGCTTTTTAAATAAAGTCTGTGGAATTTCGTAACGGATATTGGCATTTGTGACAAAATATGGGTCGAGACTTCTATCCTTGTTGGATGTGTTGTCCAGATACTGCCGGCTGACATAACTTCCGGACAGGTCGATTGCGAAGCCATCAAAAGGCAAAATGCCCAGCGTGAAACCACCAACCACTGAAGGGGAAAATGAGATATCCGTTGTACCCATCTCGTAAGTGTACTGATAGGGCTGATTATCAGGATCGTCCCAATAGTTCCAGTTATCAACATAATGGATATAGTTCAGGATTTTATTGCTGCTCAGGCTGAGGTGTCCACCCACACTAATCCTGCGGCTAATGCTATATTCCAGGCTGTTTTCAATTCCCAACCGATAACTTTCAGGCACATTGGTAAGGATAGGAGCTCCCACATAGTTTATCTTGCCCGTTAACACCAATTGGTTGTTGTAGCGCATAAAATAGACATTCGAATTCAACTTCAGTTTGGATGACTGGAAGCCATACCCCACCTCCAGATTGACCAATTGCTCATGTTCTATCTGCTGTCCGGGATCGGCATCACGATACACGGAACGGTTGGGTTCGCGATGAGAAACGGCAATTGAGGCATAGGCCTCACTGCGGCTGCTAATTGTGTAGAACAAACCTGCTTTGGGATTAAAGAAATTAAAGGTATGCTGCTGACTGATATCCCTCAGGTCGTCGTGAATGCCTTTCATCTGATAATCAATATGGCGGTATTGCATGTCAATAAAAGCACTCAGTGAGCTGCTCAGTTTGTAGAGTCCTTTTAGATATACATTAAAATCATTTTTCAAACTAGTATTAGTGTACCAGGGTTTTTCGTTGGTGCTTGCAGAGGCGTACCTTGCCCAGCTGATATAGCCATAATGATTGCCGTCATATTGATTCCAGCCCACGCCAAATGTGCCATTCAAACGTCCTTTTTCATGTCGTAATGCCAGGTTGAAACCATAAAAATCGTTGTCGAGCCATTTTTGCTGCACCAGATCGGTACGACTGATAGTATCCAATCCAATAACAACATCCGGCAGATCAAAATCGCTGAACTTTTGTTGGTTTTTCCAGCTTTCGTAATAGCCTTTTCCCTTTGTAAGAAATGCTGTTCCGCTAAGGCTGGTATAGCTTGTAAACTGATGAGCAATATGAAATTGGTAATAATCCTGCTGGTAGTTATCAGTTTGGTTTTGATAATACCCAATGAAATCGCCATCACTGTTAACCATCTCACCAGAAGGATTATACCGTCTGCCGGAAGTAGTTTTTAAGCTGTCTTTTGGCACCCCGTTCCAGGCCTGATAGGTGGTTTCCTTACCACTTGTGGCAATGAGTTTTACCAAGGTTTGTGCATTTGACCATGAACCAGAGAGGTAATAAGATTTCAGGTCGGCCGAGGCTCTGTCAACATATCCGTCTGAGGTGATGCGACTTAACCTGCCATCCAGCACAAAACCTTTTGAACTGCGTCCGGTAGAAAAGCTCAGACTGTTGCGAAAAGTATTAAACGAACCTGCCTGCGATTCCAGGCGGGCATAGGCAATGGCAGAGGGAGCCTCTGTTTTGATGTTGAGGCTGGCACCGAATGCAGCAGCTCCGTTGGCTGATGTTCCAACTCCCCGTTGAATATGAATATTATCCACCGAAGCAGCAAAATCGGGCAGGTTAACAAAGAAAACTCCATGCGATTCGGGATCGTTCACCGGCACCCCATTCATAGTCACATTGATGCGTGTAATATCTGTTCCTCTGATCCTTAGACTGGTATAGCCGATTCCTGTTCCGGCATCTGAACTTACAACCAGCGAGGGCGTTTGCTGAAGCAGGTAGGGCAGATCTGCCCCGCCATTTTTCTCTCTTAAATCAGCAGCATCTACCACGCTGTAGGTCAAAGGTGTTTTAGGCTCAGGACGTGAAGCACGCACAACGACCTCATCCTGTAAAAAAGCCGCTGGCTTCAACACAAAGGAAAGGGTTTCATCCTGCTGTAAATGAATCTCTTCGACTTCATTTTCGAAGCCGATAAAACTTACATTAAGTACATAAGTGCCTGTCTTGAGGTTTTTAAACTCAAACTTCCCGTGAGCATCTGTAACCAGATGTTGATTCCCGGGATTGATTGTGAGATGAGCTCCTGCCAGTGCTTCGCGACCATCAGCCGTGATAACATCTCCCTGCAGGGTGAATTGCGCTGCAAGTCCTAAAGGCAGCATTGCTAAGGCGAAAAGAATGATTTTGTTGAACATAACTCTTTGATTTAATTGTTAAACATTTAAATCAATAGAGGAAAATGTGAGATTCGCTTGTTCCCTACGCCGGCATTATCCGTCCAGGTTCAAAGGGTTTGATCTCAGCCTGTCTTTCATCCCGCTTCCTGGCGGGCAAAGGCACCCCTATTGTGTATTATCGCTGCAAAGTTAAGCTTTTTTAAGTATTATCAAACTTGTTGGATTGTTATCCTTTAAAAAAGACCCCATGACCTAAACAAATCAACAATTTCCGCTCAACAAAAAGTTGGCATCCCTGTGTCTCATTAAAAAAAGCTACCCTCCCATCAAACCTCAGCAGAGAGAAACAAAATCAAAGCATCAAGTATATAAATATCGTTTGATATTTTTTTTCGGGGTTTTCACAAATTCCACATCCACAATCTCAACACTAGTAATCTGCTCGTAGGCAGGTAAATCCCTGTTAAGGTGTTTGAGCATTTCATTCATCTTGTTTTCGATATCCGGGAAGTCAAGCCGGCTACATTCCATAGCTTCCCTGTCGGGATAAATCATGGCTACCAGTTTTCCGTTATGCTGTTTCACCACACACTCAGCCACACAGGGCAAGTTCATGATACGAGCCTCAAGCTCCTCTGGATAAATATTTTGGCCCGATGGGCCCAGCAACATATTTTTGCTGCGGCCTTTCAGGTAAAGATAACCCTCTGAGTCAAGGTAACCCAGGTCGCCGGTGCGAAGCCAGCCATCATCAGTGAATGCCTTTTTAGTATCAGCATCATTTTTGTAATAACCCAGCATCAAATTATCACCTTTCACCTGCACCTCACCGGTCTCCAACTTAGGATCTTCCTTGTGAATCCTGATTTGCATCCTGTCAACCACCTTACCCGCCGAGCGAAACCTCGATTGTTTGTAACCGGTATAACTGATCAATGGACCGCATTCGGTCATGCCATAGCCAACAGTATATCGAAATCCGATCTTACGGAAAAACTGCTCTACTTCCTCACTTAGCGGTGCTCCGCCAATCACGATTTCACTAAAACGCTCGCCAAAGGTTTCAGTAAGGGCTTTGTTCACCTTTTGCTCAATTACTCCATGAATGACAGGTGTTTTCAACAGCAATTTCATCATCGGCTTGTCAATCTTTGGCAGGATGCGTTTTTTGTAAATCTTTTCGATCACCAGAGGGACGGACAATATCAGGTGAGGTTTGATTTCGCCAAACGCTTTGGTAACAACTGCCGGTGAAGGCACCTTAGTTAGAAAATGCACATGACAACCCATCGTAAAAGGGAATAAAAACTCAAATAAAAGTCCAAATACATGAGCCAAAGGAAGGAAAGATACGATTTGATCGCCGGCATTTAAAGGCATATGCTCCTGAGCAAAAATAATGTTGGACCAAAGGCTGCGATGTGGTAACATCACTCCTTTCGTAAATCCTGAAGTACCACTGGTATAGGATATCACCGCAACTTCATCCGGATGAACGGGTTCAAACCGCATCATCTTCAACACCTCGCCCTGCTGAAACATGGACTGCCTGGCCTTTTCCATAACAGATTTGAGTCCGCTTTTTGTTTCATGGGCTATTTGCATATCAACCAGGCTTATGATTCCCTGAAGATTCGCAAGATGCTCCGGATCAATCCGTCCCAGCACCGAAGCAGAAGCAAAAAACAGTTTGGCATCAGAATGATTTACGATATGGTGGATATTTTCGGTTGAGAAGTCCGGCAAAATGGGCACTACCACAGCTCCATAAGAGAGAATCCCCAGGAAAGTAATCGCCCAGGCTGAACTGTTATGGCCCGAAAGTGCAATCTTATCGCCCTTTTTGATACTAGCTCCTTCGAAAATGCGATGTAACAGCATGATTTGCTCTGCAATCTGCCTGTAGGTGAAACTAGATGATCCGTAGTCGGAAAATGCCTGCCGGTCGGCGTTTTGGCGAATGGTATTTTCAAAGATCGCGTGCAGAGGCTCCACTGGTATAGATGTCATAAGAATTCCGGATTTAATCGGGGTTAAGCTTTTGATACTCCTAAATTGGCTGCAAGTTAATTCTTTTCGATTGGAAAAACCAATTTGATGCAGAATATCCTGATTCAGCTACAAAAACCCTGTATGCAATGGGTTTATCAAAGCATAGCTGTTCTGAAAATAACCAGCAGGCCGGGGTAGAAACAGGCTAAAGTAGTGTTGACATAACACTAGTTGTAGTCTTAGGTATAGCTTCCTCAATCTATTGTTTCTCTGACCTTTGAAATGGTTTCTTCAACGTGATTTAATTCAACAATCCATTCCAGTAAATCTTTATCCAACCACTCAATTCCTTGGATGATTTCGTCTTTATATAAATTCAAAACGTTTAAATTCCATGTAATTGCTTCGTGATGAAAGATTCTATTCCTTAATTTTCTAATCCTGTTAAACTTAGAACTCATTGTCTTTCTTTTTCTAATATTCTTAGGACAACTTGGAAACGATAATCTCAAGTTTTTCCATAAAGTCATTTCGAATTTCGTGTCGAACAATGATGTCCAAAAACCAAACGATAGTTCTGAAATTATTCTTCCTGGCGTTATTACCTTCTTCTCCGAATAGATGTTAGTTCTTGCATGTGATAATCTATCAATCTGAAATCTGGTAGCAATTTTTACAAATTCTTTATTGTCATACCATTCTTTATCGTTAAACCTTTTAGTTAATTGATAATCTATGGAATTTCTTATTCCAATCTCTAATACAGCAAGCAAAGGGTAAAATGATTCAGAAATAAGAATGTTGCTTTTATAGTGAGCAATTGCTTTAGAAAGGTCATTCTTGTGGTAATACAAGTAGGGTTCAAGCCTTTCTTTCGAAATAATCTTTTCAACTATTGCATTATTATCCATAAATGTACTATCTTTGCATTGTAGTCCCGGTGATTCCTCTCCCAGTTTTTTATGCTGGTGATGAAGCCGGGTTTTTTGTTTTACATTGTCAAAGTTAATCTTTCCATTAAAATATCTCATTCATTTTTCATGTCAACCTACCATTGAAGCTTCGCTGACTTATTATCCTGTTATCGGTTACAACGTCTATAAAAATGCATTATTCAGCAAGCAAATCTGAAATGATAACATCGTTATGATTTTTTTAACAACCTCTTGTTTAACCAGCTTTAACTATTGAATAACAGAATTTTAGATGATCAAAAAAATTCCTGTTTAGCCTGCTGCAATCAAGAACTCTGAACTTGCAGATCACTTTCGCTGTTTACAAACTTTTGTAAAAGCTATTTTAGCCACCCAATACTGATATGCTAACGAAATCAACCTGAACGCATGACACAACAAAAACCAAAAAAAGACTTGCTGAAACGCGCCCTCGACAAGGTTGAGGTGATTGGCAACAAACTCCCGCAGCCCGTAACGCTATTTTTCATCCTGATGATGCTTACGCTGCTGCTTTCGTGGATTTTTGGCGGCATCACAGTTGATCATCCTGGTAAAGCTGCCGGATTGCTCGACAAAGAAGGCAATCCCGTTGACACCATCGAAGTGCTTAACCTGCTTTCGCGCGATGGCTTTCAACTCATCATGACTAAGATGGTTTCCACCTTTGCCATGTTTCCCCCGCTGGGTTTGGTGCTTGTGGTGATGCTGGGAATTGGTGTGGCTGAATATACCGGAATGATTTCTGTTGCACTCCGGCTTTTTGTTTCGCGTGTGCCCCGTTCGCTGATTACCTTTTCAATTGTTGTTGCAGGAATGATCAGTTCAATAGCTGCAGATGCCGGTTATGTAGTGCTTATTCCGCTTGGCGGAGCCATCTTTTTAGGCATGGGCCGGCATCCGCTTGCCGGAATTGGCGCTGCCTTTGCAGGCGTTTCAGGAGGCTTTGGAGCCAACCTCTTCCCTACCGGCCTCGACCCGATGATTGCTGCCTTTACTGAGCCCGCTGCTCAGATTCTCGATCCTTCTTATACGGTGAACCCTCTCTCTAATTATTACCTGATGGCGGCTTCTGTTCCTTTTGTGGGCTTGGCCGGCACATGGATAACCGAAAAAATTCTCGTTCCACGCCTCGGGACTTATAAACCCGATTCCAGTGTCACGATCGAAGAACAACCGGCAATAACGCGTCAAGAGAAAAAAGCGCTTGGCTGGTCAGCTTTTGCAACCGCAATCTTCTCTGTACTCATCGCGCTAACTGTTATTCCTGCCGACGGACTTATGCGTGGCGAAGTCGATCCGATTACAGGCGTGCGCGATCTCCGTCCTTTCTATGATTCGCTGGTGCCTATCATGTTTATTGGTTTCTTTATTGCCGGGCTGGTTTATGGTATCGTGGCAAAAACAATCAAAACCGACAAAGATGTGAGTGATATGACGGCCAAAAGCATGTCGACCATGGGTTTGTATATTGTGATCGCCTTTGTTGCTTCACAGTTTGTGGCCTATTTCAACTGGTCGCATCTGGGAAGTGTGCTGGCCGTTAAAGGCTCTGAAGTGCTCAAAGCCATCGGACTAACAGGTGGCCCTCTGCTGGTGGCCTTTATTCTGGTTTCCTCCGTTGTGAACCTGATCATGGGAAGTGCCTCTGCTAAATGGGCTTTACTGGCACCAATTTTCGTCCCGATGCTAATGCTGATGGGCTATTCGCCCGAAACTACACAGGCCGCTTATCGCATTGGTGATTCCTATTCTAATGTTTTAACGCCACTTCTGCCCTATTTCCCGTTGGTGATTGTTTTTGCCCAGAAATACGTGAAAGATGTAGGCATTGGCACACTCATTTCGATGATGCTGCCCTTTGCCATTGCCTTTGCTTTGGTACGTATTCCCATGTTGTTGATTTGGATTTGGGCCGGACTGCCACTGGGCGTAGAAGGACCAATTTATTACCTGCCATAGCAGATTAGTTTCAGAAAATTTCTCCAAAAAACTGCTTTTATATCCAGATACTATATTGTATCACAGTGGTTTATCTTATCATTGTATGCTATTTCATGAAACAAGCCAGTTTGACTGATCTGACGAATTTCGCCTAAAACCCTGCGAATTCAAACGTATTTGGGTCAGTCTCAAATTTGCGCCAGCGCAGCACTTTCATCCGCCTAAATTTGCTTCATTGTTTAACAAAAAACCAATCAGGATGAAATATTTCAGGCTGCTTGTGCTGTTTGTGGCATTTTTATTTTCGGTTTCCTCAACGGCACAAATAAAAATTGATCTCAAAAAGAAGCTCAACCGCGAAACCAATCAGCGTGCCAATGAAAAAACTGATAAGGCGATCGACGAAAGTTTTGACCAACTGGAGGAAGGCGTTGGCGGCATCTTTAAGAAGAAAGACAAAAACAAAAAAACCGAGAAAGAAACAGCAGAGACTTCCAAAATCAAAGAAAAAGCAAACGAAGAAAGCGAATCGCTGCAAACAGCTAAAAAATCAGCCATGGATGTGCAATGGTCCAAATTTGATTTTGTGCCGGGCGATAACATCATTTTTGAAGATAGTCCATCAGCTTCGGAGCGTAACGGAGAATTCCCAAGCCGTTGGGATTTGGTGAAGGGTCAGGTAGAGATTATGACTGTAAATGGCGAAAATGTAATCGCCTTGATGGATGGAAATCCGATGATAGTTCCCTACCTCAAAAATGCTGATAAAGACTATCTTCCAGATGTATTTACTGTCGAATTCGATATTTTTCGTCCGGCAAGCGGCAACCGTTTCAAAGTATTTTTTCATGACACGAAAAATCAGAAAAACTTTTACCAAGACGTACTGGAAATCAATCTGAATCGCGCTGATTACAAAGAAATAACCAGTGAATACAACTCGGGAAAAGATTATGAGGAAGGCAATTGGATTCACGTCTCCATTGCGCATACCAATGGACAGTTGAAGGTTTATCTGGATGAAAATCGCTTATTGAATATCCCGCGTATGGGCGAAAACCCGACCGGCATCTCCATTCAGGCTTATTTTGCAGAACACGCCAGCGGCAAAACCTGGTATATGAAAAACTTCCGCCTTGCCGAAGGTGGTGTGCCCTATTATGACAGGGCGTTGCAAGACGGCAAAATCATCGTTACCGGCATAAAATTCGATGTAGCCAAAGCCAGCCTTAAGCCAGAATCCATGGGGCCTATCAATGAAATTCTGTATGTCATGCAAAAAGATCCCGGAATTAATTTTTCCGTAGAAGGCCATACCGATAGCGATGGCGATGAAAATACCAACCAAAAACTCTCAGAAGATCGCGCTGAAGTCGTTATGAATAAACTGATCGAACTGGGAATAGCACCCGCACGCCTCAAATCGAAAGGCTTTGGCGAATCAAAACCAATGGCAGATAATGCTACAGCCGAAGGCAAAGCCCAGAACCGTCGGGTGGAATTTGTAAAATTTGACAAAAGCGAATCATCCCTTTATGCCGAATCCTCTGAGCAAACAGATAATACCACACCCGAAAAAGCCATTTTGATAAATAATAAGGAAATAATTAGTGGCGTCTTAAAATCATCTGATGACGCACTTTGGTATAAAGTAAATTTAAATAGGAATCAGCAGTTAAAGCTTGAAATTACAGAGGGTTGCGGCCTGATTTACATAGATATGTTCGACAAGAGTGCCAGCACCAAACTAGCGCAGGATACCGAAATGTGCGATTTACAATTTACAAATAGCGACGGAAACGATTCCTTCCTGTTGAAGGTTTACTTGCCTCCCAACAGAACAAATAATCCAGCTTTTAGCTTCAAGCTAAACATTAAGTAAAAGCAATTGAATCAATAAATTAAACCTAAACAAATGAAATACACCATCATCAGTTTGATACTGCTCTTCAGCAGTTCGGTCAGCTTTGCACAATCCACCATCAGCATTTACCAGATCAAATCGGGTTATGTGGCATACGAACTCACCGGAAATACGATGGGAACAAAAAAGCTTTGGTGGGACGATTACGGCATTAAAACCCGAACAGAAATCCAATCGACCAGCACCACTAAAATCATGGGAATGAAGCAGGTAAACCACACCAATTCGGTTGAGATTAAAAACGGAAATACCCTTTGGGTAATTGACAAAGAAAAAATGACCGGTCAGGAAACCAGTCTGGAAGGCCTTGTCGATTATTCCGAATTTGAAAAAATGAGTGAAAGGGAAAAAGAAGCCTTTGCCGAAGCCTTGCTCGACAGTCTGGGTGGCGAAAAACTGGCTCCCGAAATGTTTTTGGGTTGTATGTGCGACGTTATTACCCTTTGGGGCGCAAAAGTATGGACCTGCCAATCGGTGCCCCTTAAAACGGAAACCAATTTAATGGGCATCAAAGCCAATGAAACAGCAACGGAATTTAAAAAAGATATTACTGTTTCGGCTGCAAAGTTTGAAAAAATGCCAGGTGTAACATACACACAGCAAGGAAACTACATGAATATGCTGGATCAGTTGCTGAACGAAAACCCCGGTGGATATCCCGATGAGGAGGACGAATAAAAACATGCAAACCAAACCATTATGAAAACAATTAAATTTTGCTTTTTGCTCGCTGCACTGATTCATTTTTTATCCGGTCAGGCACAAAACGAAGCCATTAATAACTACCTCGAAAACACCAAACAGCTGTCCGTTAAGTATATCGGTGATAATAATCTGTCTCAACTTTCCAGTGCCACAATTTATAAGGCTGATTTGAGCTTCGATTTGGAGAATTCAGGCTATGGAAGCATCATCAATTCGGCTTGGTTTATCAAAAACCAAACAGAATTGAAATCCTTTCGCCAAATGGAAGAATTATTGGGATCGACTCTGTTTATCAACAGCTTAGGTGATTTTAGCCTTCAAAGCAATGAAGATGCCCTTTTAATGCAAACCATACTATTACTATTTGATAATGAAAGTTTTAACGAAGGATATTTCCAGAAGGAAAATCAATGGTTCTTTGTGAGAAGCAAATTCTTCGAACGCGCTGAACTGATTGTTGTTACCACAAACGAATCTGGTAAAATTACTTCAATTGAATTTCGACATGAAGACAATATGCCAGTATTTGAAGGCATTGCAGCAGGTGAAAAGTTATCTTCCGAGAGGATTGTAATGAAATTGCAGCAAAATGACAGCCTCGAAATACTCAATCACCTTGCTGCTGAAGTTGACTATCACTTCACCATAAAAGAAAGTCTCTATACGGAATTAAAAGCTATCTCGGCTGCCGATTTTTATCTGATTGAACTTTCCATCTCTCAAAAACAGCAGGACGAAAGCTATACATCAACCATGGAAAGCATTTTAATGGATTATCAAAACCAATATTTCACAACAAGCAGTATCGAAAACCTGCTAAGCTCAACTTTGTTTTTCGAAAGTATCAATCCCGACTTTGTTCTTGCCAATGAAAGTGATGCAGCTCAGTTTGAAGCGATTTTAGATGTTTTACTTCCTCTAAGCACCGACCAACAAAACCTCAAATCACACACGAAAATAGCAGATGATATTTGGGCATTCACACGAACTGAGTCTTTTGATCAGATGCATGGCTGGCTGGTGCTACTGAATGATAAAAAACAAATTAAAGCCTTATCGAATGGCGAAATTTCTGAGACGGCAATAATGCGTATGCGGATGCAAGACCCTGACTACAAAGTAGATTACGGCTTCAAACTAATAAATCCAGCCGAAACAAATCTAAACCTTAAAGAAGGCCAGGGTCTGAATATCGAAATTGAATTCAGCGAAATACCTGTAAACGCTTCCGAGGCATGGATTATGACCCGTTTCGATGGTAAGAAGGCAGGGATAATGGCCTCCAGTCAGATGACATCTCCATTTTACGATGAAGTACCACCCGAACCCCTCACCAAAGGCAAGCATATATTGGAATACCTGTTACTAATGCCTGGTGAAGATACAGATAATACACTGGGGCATATTGTTTTAACAATTAATGTAAAATAATAATCAAAAAAATACATCAATGGTCTTACAAAGAACCTCTTCCCTCACAGCTTTTTTTGTTGGTATGGCGTTCCTGGCCGGAGCCTGGGCGATGCATACTTATATCAGCCAACCTATGGCTGCCGAAGCAAAGGAAACAGAATCCTGGCCCAGCGTTCAGGGTGTGATCACACATGCCGATGTGTCTCAAACAGAAAGCGATGGTACTGCCATGTATGCCCTGGATATCACCTACGAATTTTGGGTGGATGAACAGGCGTATTCGGGCAGCCGAATTTCACTCACAAGCGAAAATTCACGTACCAGTAATTTCAGGGCTATTAAAAAAGATTTGAAAAAATATGCTGTTGGCACAGCAATACCTGTTTACTATGACCCTGAGTTGCCCTATAATGCTGTTTTACAGCCCGGAGCAGATTTCTGGACCTATTTCATTAAGTATATGCCCCTGCTTTTTGCCTTGTTTGGACTGCTGCTGCTTTTTGGTGCAATCAAAAAATTTATCTTACTTTTAATCGCACTTTTTATTGGATTAAGCAAATCATAACCACTTTATAATAAACACATTAAAAGATGAAATCACACGAAATTGATTACAAAATAAAAGGACACGACATCCAGTTTGTAGAAATTGAACTCGACCCCAACGAAACGGTCATCGCCGAAGCAGGTGCCATGCTGTATATGAAAGAAGGTATCGACTTTGAAACAAAAATGGGTGATGGCTCTGAGCCTGATAAAGGACTGTTTGGCAAATTATTATCAGCAGCTTCGCGAAAAATTACCGGTGAATCGATTTTCATCACACACTTTACACACCGCGGCATGGGTAAAAGTCAGGTAGCCTTTGCAGCTCCTTATCCCGGCACTATCATTCCAATAGATTTAGCTGCTATGGGTGGCCGGATTATTGTTCAGCGCGATGCCTTTTTGTGTGCTGCACTAGGGACGAAAATCAGCCTGCATTTCAATCAAAAACTGGGAGCAGGATTTTTCAGCGGCGAAGGATTCATCTTGCAAAAGCTTCAGGGCGATGGCAAAGCCTTTATTCACGCCGGTGGCACAGTGATCGAACATGAACTAAATGGAGAAACCTTGCGTGTTGATACCGGCTGTGTGGTTGGCTTTCAGGACGGTATTGATTTTAGTGTGCAGCGCGCAGGCAATCTCAAATCGATGATTTTCGGTGGGGAAGGACTTTTTGTAGCCACCCTAAGGGGAACCGGAAAAGTTTGGCTGCAGTCGATGCCTATCAGCAAACTCATCAATCAATTGTCACCCGGAGGCGCTAATACCAGAAAAGAAGACCGTGGGGGCTTGCTGAACAGCTTGTTGGAACAGTAGTGAAGAGGCTATTGGATTTTGGCTGTTGGTCCCGCTGAGCGGGAGCTGTTGGCTATTGGCTATTGGCTGTTGGTTTTTCCACTCCTTCTGATTCCTGAAATTACCTCAATATGTTTTCCTGTCGGCTTAAATCTTGCTAAAAACTCTCTTTCAATAAGCCTAGTATTTAGCTGTAAATTGGCTTGCTGAACTTGAAAGGCATATTCAATATCCTTCTTAAGTGTCATGCTATCAGAATATTAAAGTTTACATTACAAAAATACAAAAGTTTATAATGATAATGCAAACTTACTCTTTCTTATCCTCGAATGGTACTTATTTTTTTTTGATTACTGCGGATAAGGACAGCCCTTCGACATCTCGACATTTCAGCTGGTTCAACGCTACCTAAGCTCGATGCATTGCTGTTGAGTGCAGTACTGGCAAAAACGCATTAGCACTGAGATAAAAGGCCAAGACCCAAAAAATTGATTTACAAATAGTTTCTTTCTGTTTTGATTCGATTTAATAGTGCGCCAGACTACAATTTTTAGGTTTTGTTAAATCACTTTTTACATCAATTATTAGATTATCTTCACCGGCCAATAAGACAACAGAAAATCCCTTTACGATCTTAAATATTTGCTAGATCAGCCTTTAAGCTAATGAATCCCTATCAAAGGCTCTATATGAAACACGTCACTTCCGTTAGCCCTCAGCTTCTCCTGAATAGCCTGATTGCCCATCACCATGGTGATCTCATTGAGGTCGAGCAGGTTGGGATTTGCCCACCATTTGTTGATATCCATTCCAATGACTAAAAGCGACTGCGGATTATCGACTAAAAATGAGGTACCGTCCAAACTAATTTCGATATAGTTTTGATTGCCGTTTGTTGGTCCGGTATGCGCCTGAAAGTTATTTTGCACTTCCCCTGCTGCCACCTTTCCTTCCAGCTTCATATAATGATAGCCTCCGCCAAGCGGAATGGGCCACTCCATATTGTTTTCGGGAGAATTGGGATAGGCACCATTGGTGTTTCGGGCTTCATCCAAACCAAAAACAAAACGGATGGCCGTATAATTACCATATGGAATTTGTAAATCTGTTTTCAGGCTAAGTGTTTCTGGCACAAGCCCATCTACATAATAAGCAGTATCTATTTTGAAGGTTCGGCCATCTTCATACACCAGCTCAAAATCAGAAACGAAATACTGCAAACGGGAAACGCTGTATTGATTGCCAAACTCATTTTCGTAAATCAATTCATTGAATTTCAATATGTCATTTTTAACGAGGTGAAGCATATCAATCTGCAAAGTGGATAGCTTTGGATCTTCATTTTCCTTTTTACAGGAAGTCAGTAACAAAACGAAAAGGCTGGATATCAGCAATAAAGTGAAGGCTTTGAAATTCATAGTTTTGATTTTGCACTATAAGACAATTCAAATGAATAATTGTTTAAGCAATGAAAAGCATTTTCTTAATAAGCACTGAATATCAATAATTTATACACTTTACTCGTTCAGAATAACACCAATAAATTCATTTTCATGTTGTACATTTTACTTGCTGCCAACTACAACAACGAAAAAAGGCGGGAGTCCCCACTCCCGCCTCCAAAACCAAAAACCCAAAAACAACTACAGGATCTAACCTGCACCATTTAAGGTATCTTAAATATTATTTACCCCTCAACATTCTGATGGCAATCATTTCGGCAGCTTTGATCAGCGGATAGGCCGCCGGAGAAGCTGTAAGACAGGGATGTGTGCCAATCTGCATACCCAGTAAATTATTTACTGTCATACGATTTTGAATGGCTAAACCAATCACATTAGTAAGTTCGCCAGCCTCGAGACCTCCGATCACCTCACCTCCGATGATCACGCCGGAATGTTTGGCTGTAACCAGTTTTACGATTTGTTTTTTGGTATCAGGCAAATTTCCTGGGTGACGATCTACGCCTTCGAAAAGTGCCGACATACACTCAATTCCTTCCTCCTGAGCACGTTGTTCGGTAACACCTGCCGTTCCAAAACCCGTATCTCCGATAGCGGTACTATAAATCGCAATGGTACCCGAAAAAGTCTTGACTACATGCAAGTTAAAGAGGTTCATCCCTGCAATACGGGCTTCGGCGCAGGCCGTGGAAGCCAGCATGGTAGGTACCCTGCGGCGGGTAACAAAATCGCGCTTCTGGGCACAATCGCCAACAGCAAAAACATCCGGCTCGTGCGTGCGCATATATTCATCCACCGAAATAAATCCGTCCTCATCTACATGGATACCAGCCTTTTGTGCCAGTTCACTATTCGGACGATATCCCATCGAGAGCACAACAGCATGCATTTCAAACACTTGTCCATCTTCCAGTGTTATTTTTTCAACCTGCTTGCTACCCCCAACTTCCTTGATACCGACACCTGTAATCACCCTTACTCCGCGATCGGTAAGCATCTGATGAATCTTTTCTGAAAGCTCAACATCAAAAGCAAGATTCAAAATATGAGGTAGTTTTTCAATCAGGGTCACCTCATAGCCTCTCTTATTCAGCTCATCAGAAAGCTCAACGCCGATAAAGCCTGCACCTATTACAGCAACTTTTTTAGCAGTACCAAGCTTGCGTTTCATATCATCCAGATAGACTTTATCCTTCGGAATCACATAAACACCTTCTAAATCAGCACCTTTGAGCCATTTAGGTTTGACAGGAACCGAACCTGTGGCAATCACCAACTTCTGGTAGCCGATGATTTCGCCACTGGCAAAATGAACTTTTTTGCCTTTGTGGTCAATTTCAACAGCCTCATCCACAAGTGATTCAACGCCATTCTTTTCCATCATCATGTCAACTGGCATAATGTTTTTCTCGCTACTTTCGAGCGTTCCAAAAATGTAAGGAATTCCGCAAGGCACCATTACATCCTTTTGCTTTTTTACGAGGGTAAACGACTTTTCGGGCCAATGTGCTTTACCTGTTGTAGCAGTCACCATGCCGCCGGCACTTCCGCCAATAATCAAAACATCTGTTTGTTTCATTTTAAAATAGTTTTTATTCAATTAATATTCAATACCCTTGCGGGCTGCATTTCCGTTATCATAATAATGTTTGATCGATCGCATTTCAGTAACCAAATCGGCCAGCGCTATGAGTTCGTCACTGGCATAGCGACCGGTGATGATTATTTCCATTTCAGCCGGAGCATTACGGAGGGTTTCAATTACTTCACTGCTTTCTATCAATTTGTAAAACAAGGCGATACATAACTCATCCAGAATCAGCATATCTACCGAATGGCTGGAAATAATTTCCCTGACACGCTTCCAGCCGGCTTGCGCTGCTTCAATATCAGCAGGTTCGGGTTCATGTTTGATAAAACAGTCTCTTCCAAATTGTTGAATTTCAATCAAAGGCAGACTTTCGATCACAGCCAGTTCGCTGTAAGGCATTCCCTTAACAAATTGCCCGATAAACACACGCATTCCACTTCCTGACGCCCTGATTGCCAGACCGATAGATGCCGTTGTTTTTCCTTTGCCGTTTCCGGTATAGAGCTGTATCATTCTTCCCTGAATTTTTGGCTGTTTATTTATTGATTAATAGATATTTAAATCGCATTTACACTTTACTACAATTCTCAACTGATATCAAATGATATCGAAAGCATTTTCGGGACAAACCCTCACGCAGATGCGACAATTGCGGCACTCCACTTCCTGCACAAAAGCCTTTCCGTTAACAAAACTGATGCAATCTGCCGGACAAACATTGATACATTGTCCGCAAGCTGTGCATTTTTCAGGATTCACAACCGGAAACTGTACCTCCCGCTTTTGTTTTGCAGGCTCAAAATCTTCTTCCTGTTCCACTTCCAGTGTAACAAGTTTTTCAGCTGCCACTTCCTCATAACTTTTATAAGTAGCATTACCACAAACAGGGCATGTTCTTGAAGTGCAAGGCACACCAGGCACATGCCTGATGGCAGCCCCACAATGCGAGCAAACACAATAAGCTGGCAAATGACTGCCACGCCGGTGTTGATGATGATACGCCTTCATGACTACAATGCTGTGAGCTCCTGTTTCTTATATTTTTCGTAAGCCTCCTTTAAACTCATATTATGCGCCTCAACATAGATGCGCATATGGAGGTTTTTGAGTGCTTTGGATGCCGTGTCACCAGGCCCGTTGCCTGTGATCAGTACATCCGGATGCAACTCATAGATGCGCTGCGCCATTGCTGTGCCAGCACCATGAGCATCTGCCTGAACCGAACTGTTATCGATAGCTTCAAACTGTTCTGTTTCTTCATTATACAATACTAAATAGGCCGTGCGACCAAAGCGCGGATCAATCTGCGCATCCCAATTGGTCCCAACGGATGTAAATGCAATTCTCATAATACATTGATTTTATGTTGAATAGATATATAAATATTGTTCATTATTTGTTTGAGCTGATTGTCACTTTCCACAATAGTTTTGCCCTGAATCATGGCTGCTGTAAAAGCTGAATCATATGGAATTTCTCCAAGCATTTCAATGCCATTTTCGAAACAAAAGCTGCGAATAGCCTCTGCCTGATCAGGATTCAAATCAGCTTTGTTAATGATGCATCCGGCTTTTAATCTAAATTGCTGCAACACTTCCACCAGCCGTTTCAAATCATGCAAACCCGAGGCAGAAGGTTCTGTAACCAACACCACATAATTTGCACCTGCCAGCGAAGAAACCACCGGACAACCAATGCCGGGAGCACCATCCACCAGAATCAGATCGCGCTGATGCTGGTTGGCAAGTTTCTTGGCTTCTTCCTTCACTTTTGCCACCAGTTTTCCCGAATTGTCAGCACCGGCATCCAGCAGGGCATGAGCCATCGGATCGCCTGTGCGGGCAGTCGAAACAAAAAAGTCGCCCGAACGGCGCGCATGCATGCTGATGGCATTGGTAGGACAAACGACTTCGCAATAGCCACAGCCTTCGCATCGCAATGGATTGATGTCATAAACCTCTGCATCCTGATGAACCGCATCAAAATGGCACACTTCCTCACACATCCCGCAATTGATGCAGGCTTCAGGATCAATTTCTGCCAGCTCGCCACTAAAAAAAGCCTCCTTTTTAAGCACCTCCGGCTGCATAAGCAGGTACATATTGGCAGCATCCACATCGCAATCGGCTATCACAGCCTTACCAGCTGCCAACACTCCCAGAGCCGCCGTTACAGAGGTTTTACCCGTTCCGCCTTTGCCCGATAACACAATGATCTCACGCATATTGAACCTGTTTTTGCTGTATAAAAAGAGCGAGTTCTTCCAAAGCTTTTTTCAGGGCAACATTTTCGCGCCAGGCAAGTTTCGCCGCTGCATACTGCTCTGCTAACTGCCTGTCGTATGGAATGCGGGCAGCTATGCTAATATTTTCACTTTTGCACCAGTTTTCTACTGCATCATCGCCCATTCCTTGTCTGTTTATCACAACAGCAAATGCTTTATCTATCTGACGCATCGTTTCGACCGCCAGCTTAAGGTCATTCAAACCAAATGGCGTTGGTTCTGTTACAAGCAGCACGAAATCGGCTTTACCCACTGCTGCCACCACCGGACAAGAAGTTCCGGGAGGACAATCCAATATTTGCATTGCTGGCTTGCTTTCAAGTTCACGAATATACTTTTGTGTGGCATGAATCAACGGAACAGCTTGCTCCTGACCAACATCCAGTCGGCTTTCGATCAGTTGAAGTCCGTTTAATAACTGATGACTTGTTTCGCCCATGCGATAAGGCTTCATCGGAAGCGCCTGCTCCGGACAAAGATCAGAACAGGCATAACAACTGTGGCACAACTCATTAAAAACCGTGATAAATTCACCCAACCTGATCACTGCATGAAATTTGCAATGCCTGGTGCAATCGCCACATAGCGTACATCGGTCGCTTTGCCAATCAGGAATCATTTTGTATTGCGGCGTAATCACTTTGTTTTCGGCATGAAAAAAGAGCGCATCATTGGGTTCTTCCACATCCAGATCTGCCAGTAAAACAGCCTGTTTCTGAGCCAAATAATCAGCCAGGTTTGTCGAAAGCAGTGTTTTTCCCGTTCCGCCTTTTCCGCTGGCAATCGCCAATTTAAAAATGCCCGAATTAGTCATATGCCAACCTGAGTTGTTTATTTGGCAAGCTCTCCCGGATAGCCTCTTGCAAAAAGGGCGTATTCCAGGTGTTGAGCTTTCGATGAATTATATAATACTTTTCCGGTATGGGATGGGTTCCAAAAACCACCTCCATGCCATATTGCTCTTCAATAAATTTCTTGAAATATTCCATATAGGGACAAGGCGGATAACCCACCAGAAAACCCGTTGCAAAATGGATCACTGTTGCACCATTCTTTTTCATCTCGGCTGGTGCATACTCAATATTTCCACCCGGACAACCTCCACAACTGGTGTAGCCAACAATTTCCAGTTCCTGATCCTGATAACGTTCAAAAGCACCCTCACGATTTTGGGCTGCTCTAAAACATTTTCCACCTGCACAACCTTTGTAACGGTCGCAGATAATAATTCCTACTTTCGTTTTAGTATCTTTCATAATTATTTAATTATCAATATGATATAAATAAGTAATATACCCGTCAATATCAATCCGAATTGAATCAAAGAAGATTTTACGGAAGATTTGCGGTGCATCTCAGGAATCAGATCAGCTAGGGCGATATATAAGAAACTTGCTGCTGACAAAGCCAATGCATAAGGAATAAGCGACTGCATGGCTTCGAGGGTGTAATAAGCAATTATACCTGTTAATAAAGCCGTACTTCCGGAAAGTATATTAAACCAAATTGCCTTTTTTCGGGAGAGACCACTTTTGAGCAAAATGCCAAAATCGCCAAGTTCCTGAGGGATTTCGTGCATCATCACTGAAAGTGTTGCAAAAAAGCCAAGCTCAAAGGAAGTGAGGAAAGAAGCTGCGATCACTATGCCGTCAATTGCGTTGTGAAAGGCATCGCCTATCAGAATGATAGGAACGGCGGCATGTTTGTGTCGTTCGCATTCGGCATTGCCACAGGTGCGCCAGAGTATAATTTTTTCGAGCACGAAGAAAAACATTATCCCACCCAAAACTGCGAGCAACATCGGCCGGGCGCCAATCATGCTGATTCCTTTGGGCATCATCCCCAAAAAAGCAGCACCCAACAAGGTGCCTCCGGCCAGGTACATCAGCAAGGTAGCCAAATTATCGAGTTTGCGATCAGGCAAAAGCAACATCAGGGCTGCCAATCCGACACTACCCACACTGCCGGCAATTAAAGCTACTATCACATAAAATAATTCCATGATTTGCTATGGATTATAAACGATTAAGTCACCTTTATTTACTTCAAGTAAATCAGCGATAACATCACATTTGGCCATCAGCAAAAAATACATCCTTTCGTCAGCTGCAGGTAGCAAACCTTCGAGATTGCCCTGCCCTTTTGAAATGATCAGATCAGCTTGCTGAAAGGCCTGTAAAAATTCGCGACTACAGTCATTTAAAATGGTGGAAGGCGCATCTGAGCCATTGTCGATCACTTTGCACACCTCATGAAGACCTGCCTGAAGCGCATCCTGAAAAGTAACATCATTCAAAGCCGGAAAACCGCGTACAGCAGCTGTTAAATCTGGATGTTGCAAGGTTTCGATAAACAACTTATCAAAATAAATTTCTCCTGCATTATCACAGAGATACAATACTTTTTCAGCCTTCTTTATCTCTTTAAGCAATTTTTCGGAATGATCAATCGCAAAATCAGCGTGCAAAACTTTATTGATGGTTTGTTCCAAATCAAAATGCTGATGTGCCCCATAATCCATGATGTTTCCGGCAATGGCCAGCCGCAAAGCCAACAATTCAGGATTAGCAGCTTGTTTCACCTTTGGTTTCCATTCGTGATACAAGCTGTCGGCCTGACTATTGCTGATCCTTTTCTCTTCTGCAAAAGGATCAGCAATGCCGGTTAAACGACTAAAATGCCGGCTAAGCTGCTGTTGCATTTCGGGGCTACTCAGGCTATTGGCTTCAATATGCGCTTCCAGTTGGTCGCGCACGGCTTGCTCAATAACCTCATCAGTGATCTGATGCTTGCTCAACAAACGTTCGTAACCCCTTCTGAAACAGTCGGCACAGCGATGGTCGCGAAGCGTTTGATTAGTGGTGATGTCCATGATGGTGATCATCGCTATCGTGATCGCAGTAATTGGCAGAAAGCGTCAGGCGATCATTCAGAAAATCATCCACAAGCTCTTCTGCTGTTTTTACTGGTGCTCCAACGAACACATTGATTCCAAACTGGTTAAAAAGACCAACCGCCTGAGGCCCCATACCACCGGCCAGCACATCTGTTGCGCCCTGAGCAGCAACCCAGCGCGGATAAGTTCCCGGCTGATGCTCAGGCGGATCGAAGCTGGTGACTTTTACGATTTTACTATCGTTAACATCTACAAAGGCAAAAGCTTCGCAGTGACCGAAATGGGCCGACAATTTGCCGGCTGCCATTGGAATGGCAATACGTTTATTCATCTGTTAAAATTTGGGTTTATGGTATTTATTTAGTCAATTCTCATCTAAAGAAATGACGTCAAAAAAAATTAATCCTGACCTCCTCTGAACCGCTGACCACGGCCTCGGCCGCCAAAGCGCTGTCCGAAACCTCTTCCTCCTCCACGGAATGGAAGCTGATTAGGATCATCGGATTGTTCTGAATTGCCGAACCATCCTCTTCTGAGTGCATTTGGGCGATTACGCAGGCCTTGCTCATTTCCGCAACGACCTCTTTGACCACCTGTTAGAGGGCCTTTACCCTCGGGTCCTGTTTGATCAAATCCTGGCATGATAACCTCCTTATTTATTTAGGTTTATTGTAATTAAGTCTTTTTCCTTTTCCTTCGCCTTCTGCACAATCACTGTGTCGGCGTTTTCCGAGTCCTTTTCCGAGTTTCTCGAGTAGTTCGTCACCATCCACTTCCCTTCCCTTTCCGAGGCCTCTTCCTGTTTTTGGCCCTTTGCCCTCAGGACCAGTACGATCAAGCTTTGGCATGATGTGTTTGTTTTAAAAGGTTTATAATTTGTTGTATGCTTGTTTCAGGCTTTCGTATCACAATCAGTTGGATACGCATCTGATCCAGCAGCGGCTGAATCTTTGGCCCAAAATCACCTGCCACCAAGGATTTTACCCCTTCGGAAGCCAGCCATTTTACAGTTCTTATACCGGCCTGCTCAGTGGTTTCCTTGAAGGGATTTGACCTGATTTGCAATTCGTTGGATTCCTTGTCATAAATCACAAAAAAGGCACAATGTCCGAATTGAAGATCAATCAAGTGATCCAGCGTGTTTCCTTTTGAAGCTATGGCCACTTTCATAAGCTATCGTTTTGCAAGTTTGTAAAATCGAGCTGCTCAATTTGTTGAATTTGATGATGACCACAAAGCGGACAATCCTCTGCAACTTGCTCAGGATGTGGCTGATTGAAATAACTTCCACATAACAAACACTGGAGCCAGTTACTTTCAAAATACACCTCACCACCTTCTATCTCCAAAGGTCTTCCTTCTGCCAACGAACGGGCAATTTTATTACGCGCTGAGGCATAAATACGGGTAAAGGTTGGACGAGAAACCTGCATCAGTTTGGCCGCAGCCAGATGATTGAGGTTGTCGTAATCGCACATTTTAAAGGCTTCATACTCCTCAAAGTGCAAAACAACGGCTTCTGCATTTTTATCCAACTCAGGTCCGTATGGCCTGAAACCTTTTACGGCAGGCATTGCAGTTAGTTTACGGGGTGTTTTAAATCGTGGCATGTTATGAGCATATGTTCGTTTGCAAAGTTAATGAACATATGTTCATAAATCCAAATTATTTTACAAAAAAAGTGACCAGAAAATAATTATTCTGATCACTTCATTATATACTATTGATTAACTGCCTCTTACATCTGCCTGCGCGGCATTACCAGCACTTCGCTGATCATCACTTTTTATTGTATAAGAAGGCACATTATCAAATGGCTTGGTGTGACCTTCCAACAGTTCTATCATTAACTCGTAAGTTGCGACCGCGCGAAATGGTCATTGAGCTTGTTGAAATTCCCTTCAGATGAATTTCCAACCTTCGACCTCAGGTCATCGAGCGGAGATGCCGTCACCAAATGTCACCTCCATTTCCTATCTTTGCCAAAACACTTATCCAATGGCCACCATCTCCAAATCATCTTTCGTCAGAGGCACTAACTGCCACAAATCCCTCTACCTCCATCTCAACAATCCCGACCTAAAAGACACGGTCTCCCAAAGTCAGCAGCATATCTTCAACATGGGCTATGAAGTTGGTGAAGCTGCACAGCATTGCTTCCCGGGCGGTATCGATGCCAGCAGAGGCAATCCTCACGAGGTTCAGCAAGCACTCCAATACACCAGCGAACTCATTGCCTCCGGACAAAAAGTGATTTACGAAGCTGCCTTCAGCGACGGAGAAACCCTTTGCTATATGGATATCCTCGTCAACAACGATGGCCGATGGGAAGCCTATGAAGTAAAAGCTTCAACAGGCCCCAAAGACTACCACTACACAGATATAAGTTTCCAGTACTATGTCATCAGGGCTTCCGGACTCGGTCTCGCCGAGATCAGCCTCATGCACCTTAATACTAAGTATGTCCGCAGAGGTGAGCTGGATGTAAAACAACTCTTCACCACCATCAACCTCACCGATCTTGCGCATCAAAAGCAACACGAAATCCATCAGAACCTGCAAGCCTTGCAGCAGATGCTGGCTCAAAATACTGTCCCTCCTATAGAAACAGGTCCACAATGCACGTCCCCTTACACCTGCGATTTCTATGGCTTCTGCCATCAGGAGGAGGAAACAGATATTTTTAGCGGCCTCAAATCGGTTAAAAGATCCAAGATTGAGCTTTTGCGCGAAGCAGAGGTTTCCAGCCTGGATGAAATCCCGGCAGGCATCAGGTTTACTAACAAAGAATGGATCATTCTCCAGGGTCTTTTCAAAGATGAGGTCAACCGCAACAGACCCGCACTTGATGCCTTTGTCAGCCAACTGCAATACCCGCTTTATTTCATCGACTTCGAAAGCATGCAGCTTCCGGTGCCACGCTATGATGAATCCCGCTCGTATCAGCAGCTAACTTTTCAATATTCATTGCATATCGTCAACAAACCTGGCGACGAGCCCATCCATAAGGAATACCTCGGCACACCTCCCGAGGATCCCCGTCCTGATTTCATCAGGAATATGCTCGATCAACTGGGCACCTCTGGCAGCATCCTTATATACAACAGAGCCTTTGAACCTCCGCGTGTTCGTGAGCTGGCAAGGGATTTCCCGGCCTTCGAAAAGCAGCTGCAAGCATTGCTGCCTCGTTTTGTGGATCTGATGGTGCCATTCAGAAGCCTGCACCTATACACCCCTGCCATGAGAGGTTCTTATTCTATCAAAGCAGTCTTGCCTGCCCTTGTGCCACACTTGTCGTATGATGCCTTGGGCATCCAGGATGGAGGAACAGCAAGCCTTACCTACTTGAGTCTCTTCAACGACAGCGACCCTTTGATCATTCAGCAAAAGCGCAACGACCTGTTGGAGTATTGCAAGCTCGACAGCCTGGCAATGGTTGAATTGCTCAAACAAATCAGCTGAACCACAAAATTTAACAAGCAGCAAATCAGATTTTAAACCACAAAAAACTTTCAAAATGTCAAAACACGGAGCCATCAGACGCTACAGCTTGATCATCGAAAAGATCGCCAACAGGCAATATCCTTCCTTTAGTATAATCAAAGACTTCCTTTTCGATCATGGCTTCGAACTGTCTGATCGCACCATACAGCGCGACATCGAACAGATCCGCTTCGACTTTGGTATAGAAATCAAATACGACAAAGAGATACGCGGCTATTACATCGACGATGAAGAAACCTTTGGTGTCGAAGGTTTTATCCGTTTCCTTGAGATTGCCAACACCGCTGCACTACTCTCCGATACCCTCAGGGATGGTAAGGAAGCCCTGAATTATATCGACTTCGAATCTGCCGGCGAACTCAAAGGGCTCAAATTCCTCAAGCAGCTCCTGCATGCACTCAAGAACAGCCGCCTGATCAGTTTCACCTACAAACGCTTCGACGCCGACAAGGAAAACACCTACCTCATGCAGCCTTACCTGCTCAAAGAATATCAATCACGCTGGTACATCATCGGCCTTATTGACAACTACAACGACTTCCGCACTTTCGGCATCGACAGGATCTTTTCCTTAACAGTCAAAGAAGAAACCTTCAAACGCGATCCCGCCCTATCACCCAAATCTCTTTTCCGCAACACCATCGGCCTCACCTATGCTCCCGACGGCTACGAAGAAGTCATCCTATCCTTCACCGCCTTTCAGGGCAACTACATCAAAACCCTTCCCTGGCACCACACACAGCAAATCCTAATTGACAACGAACAAGAGCTCCGCATCAAACTCAACATCGTCCCCAACTTCGAATTCAAACAAAAAATCCTCATGCACGGCGAAACCGTCACCGTCCTCCAACCCCAATGGCTCGCCAACGACATCCAACAATCCCTCCAAAACACCCTCAAAAAATACAAATAACCCTCCACTTCCCGACTTGACCTTCAGACCTTCGACCTTCAGACCTTCAGACCTTCGACCTTCAGACCTTCAGACCTTCGACCTTCAGACCTTAGGTCATCGAGCGATAGTCGAGATGTCGACTTTCAAACCCCGCGCTGCCGCGCGAATCCTTTCGTGTGGTGATCTGAGACTTTAGACCTTAGACTTTCGCTAATTTTTCGTCTTTAACTGCGGTGCTCTCGACTCCGCTCGATCACCTTCGACCTTCAAAACTCATCCTCACAATTCTTCCATCTAAAAGGTCACTGAGCGGCTTGGGTGTCGCTGCCCTGAGTGCTTGTGGTGAGCCTGGATATAAAGCATGGCCATATTCCTTACATTCTGTTCTAACTCTAAGAGATAAAAAAGGATGAGGTTGTTTCTACGCCTGAATATGTTACTTGAACTATTTAGTCTGCAATTTACTCTCATCCTATTTCACTTTTTCTTACAAAACTATTTCAAAATGCAAACATAGGAGTCTGTGACTACGTCGATTAATATTAAATCCTCAAATCCTTGAATCCTCTCAATAAACCTGCCTGCCGTCTGAAAAGAGGCAGGTCAACAACCCCTTAACCTCTTGAATCTTTGAATCCCTTTGGTCCCGAGAGCGCAGCGATTCGGTATTGAATCTTTAAATCTCTCAAATAATCGGTGCTCTCGACTTCGCTCGATCACCTTCGCCTCCGTCTTTTCGACATGACCTTCGACTTCCCGACCTTCAGACCTTCGACAATTCTTCACTTTTCATTCATCATTCATCATTTATCATTCATCATTCTTCCCTCTCTAATTCGCCCCTTCGCTAAAGTCGCCCTTCGCCCCTTCACTCAAGTCTCCCCCTCTCTCAAGTCTCCCCCTCTCTCAAGTCTCCCCCTCTCTCAAGTCTCCTTTTCACTCAAGTCTCCCCCTCGCTCAAGTCGCCCCACCCCCTCCGTCACACTTTGTCGCCCACTCATCCTAGCTTTGCAATAAAAAGAAAGCTATGGCTACAATAAACAAAACTACCCGCACACTGCTACTCAAAAAACACCGCATCCTCCAGCAGGCTGCCAAAGTCCTCAAAAAGGAATTCATCGGCCTCGACAACGTCATTGAGGAGATAATAGGCTCCGTTAGCCCCTGGTATTTCTTCCCACACTTACAGGAAAACCCTGTTGTCGTTAACCTCTGGGGCCTTACTGGCGTGGGCAAAACATCCCTCATCAACCGCCTGTCCGAACTTATTCACTTCGAAGATAAAACCTACTATTTCAACTTCGGCGAAAAATTTAATTACAATATCCACGATCAGATCGAGGATATCAACAAAAGCGTCAATGCCTCACCCGTCATCATGGTCTTCGACGAATTCCAGAACGCTCGCTCCCTCAGCGGCGATGGAACCGAAAAGGAGTTTCCAAGCGGTCAGATGATCTGGCAGCTGCTCGATTCCGGTAAGTTCCCCACACTTAACTTGACCTATTATGCCAGCATGCTCAACCAACTGCTCATCCAGCTCCGCTTTGTCGTGGCACAGGGCGTAAAGGCACAAAATGGTGTCGTGGTTTCTGGCAGGGATATTTACATCAAATATTTCAGTCACAACCGTTTCTACGAGCGCCCCTCTGACCCTAAAAGCTGGGATCAAACACAAAAGATCTGGTTTATCCCTACCGAGGTTCATCATATCCTGCTGGATGAAGCACCTGAATTTTTCTTCCCTACCTACAACGTCACTGAAAAACTCATTAAGCTCAACGCCAAAGAATCCATCGAATTCCTGGAACGCATACACAAACACATCATCCGTCCCAAAACCGTCGATTGCTCCAAAGCCATCATCTTCAACATCGGCAACCTCGATGAGGTATATGAGATGAGCAGTAACTTCAACCCCGATATCAGTGCGGATGAGTTTCACGAGCAGTCGCTCATGATCAATGTGCCTCAAATCAAAAACGAACTCCGTAAACGCTTTCGCAACGAACAGATTGCCAGGCTGGGCAACAACCACATCATCTATCCGGCCTTCAGCACAAACTCTTTTAAGCAAATCATCGCCACTGAGCTTCAGAAGATCGCCACTCAGATGTTCAAAACACAAAACATCAAACTAAGCTTCGACAAGTCTGTTCACGACCTGATCTACAACGAAGGGGTCTATCCAACCCAGGGCACACGTCCTGTCTTCACCACCATCCACAACATCATCAAAAACAAACTTGCCACGATCCTCACCGAAATCCACCTCCACAACATTCCGGCTTCCAGGGTCAACTTTTCCTTCGATGGCTCACATGTTTACCTGAGCTTCTTCAGAAATAAAAAGCTGCTCCACATCCTTTACAACAACCAGGAATTCAACCTCACTAAACTGCGCCGCAACAAAAGCGACGACATGCAGGCTATCATCGCTGTGCACGAAGCGGGTCATGCCGTAATCTCTGCCATCCTCCTGCATACCATCCCAGAGCAAGTCTTCTCCACCACTGCCAGTCAGGAGCAGACCGGATTCCTTTACACCAAGGTAAAATGGGATTATATCTCCCGCAAGGAAATCCTCAGTCGCCTGGCGCTGTTCCTCGGTGGTCTTATGGCCGAAAAGCTGGTCTTTGGCGAAGAAAATATCACCACCGGTGCCGACGACGATATCCGGCGCGCAACCTTCTTTGTCAACGCGATGCTCAAAGAACATGGCATGGGTAAACAGATGATTGCCATCAATGCTAATGCTGTCAGCACCAGACATTTTCTCAACGACTTCGACCATCAGATCGAGCAGCAGGCGCGCGAATGGATCGACGAAGCCACACAGCTGGCCGAACAGACCCTCAAAAAACAGCAAACGCTGCTGCTCCGTATTGCCGGCTACCTCAGCAACCATTCCAGCATCAATAAAGAAAATCTACGCGATTTAATCAAGTCACATGCAGTCGATTTCCCTATCAGCCAAATCATCGAAGATGGCTCCGACTTATTCTACCGTCGCCACCTGATGGAACAAATCCTTAAAAACATGCTAACAACCCAAAGCTCGGACTAATCTGCAACTACGTCGACAATGCTCGGCGTAGTCTGTGACTACGTCGATTAAAATTAATTCCTCAAAACCTGCCTACCGACTGAAAAGAGGTAGGTCAACAACCCTTTAACCTCTTGAATCTTTGAATCTTGAATCTTTGAATCTTGAATCTTTGAATCTTGAATCCCCTCAACAAATCAACAAAAAACAAATCAACAACTCTTAAACCCATAAACCGCTCAGCGTAGAAAAAACCAAAGCATCATAAGCCTCTAAATGAATGTCAATAGCCAAATCAATGATTTAAAAACTGAACAATACCATGAGTAAAACATTAAACACAGAAACAATTCAGTCGGTCATCAGCCAACATATTGCAAGCAACAGACTGTTAACTGGCATAAATGAAATTGACAATTTAACCGGAGGAATTCAGGCAGGCGAGCTGATCGTCATTGGCGGCAGGCCGGCATCAGGAAAAACAAAACTCGCATTAAAACTCATGCTGCTGATGGGCTTGCGCCACGCATACCATTCCGTCTTTTATACGCTGGAATTAAACAAAGAGCAAGTGCTTCAGCGAATACTCCACGAAAGAAAGCTTTCTTTAAAAAGCCTGCATGAAGCCAACATACACATTTGCGACAATTCCATAATCAGCTTGGAAGATATCGAGCAGGATACCCTCAAGCTCAATACCATATCGCCAGTAAACCTGGTGGTGATTGATTACATCCAACTACTTGCCGAATCCGCCTCAATAGAAATCTGGAACAAAATGAAGGCCCTCGCTATCCGCGAAAACCTCACAATGATAGTTTTATCGTCTCTAAAATCAAGCTACTCAACCGACTCCCCAAAACACCAACCCACCGAAAACCTCTTGAATGTGACCCCGGAACCATCGGCAATAGATTACACTTACCTCTTACCTTAAAGCTAAGATTTAAAGTCAACAATTATCATGTCTTAAACCAATGCTCGGCCTAGTTAGTGACTACGTCGATTAAATCCCGTCTCAAGACTTGCTTTTCACGCCTATATCCCATCCAAGCTCCAAATAACCTTTGCAGCTGCTACAATCGCCTGCTGCCTTTTTTCAATTGCTTGCTTGTCCCAAACCGGATTTGTCTCATCGCTGATAAAATTAACGATTTGTTTTTGCTGGTTCAGCAAATTATCCCTCCCATAGGAGTGCAACTTTACCTCAAAGGGCTTGTTACCAATCGAACTATTATGCTTTTTGGAAATCAGCATCAGGTTGCCAATACAATTCATCCAATTTCCTGACACAATGCCTTCATCCGGATTTTTCGTGTCATCATATAGCCCATATCCATGCGCTACCGGATCTCCATTTGTTGGTGTCTGAGGGGCAATGTGCTCAATACTTTCCTGGCTGATTAAATCTGCATAGCTAACTTTTTGCGGCGCCGGGTAGTTGTCATTCCCAAGGTAAAGCTCATATTTCCATAGCAAATAGTTATCCACACGATTACCATAAAAATATTTGCTGTTGAGGTGCGCATGAAGCGTATTGTCGTTCCAGTAGTTCCACCAGCCATTGCTCTTAAGGTTGGCAATGATATCGTTAATATTTTTATCAATGCATTCAGCAGTATTCATATCAACCAGATGGTGATTTAACCTCGACTCAATTTCGGCCCTGCCACCGCGTATCAGATATCGAAAAGTAATGTTTTCCAAAAGTCTTGTTAGCCGATTGATCGTTTGCTCGTTAGCATGAAGTTTATAGGCCTTAATTAAAAATGGATAAGCCAATGCCATATTATTTAAATACAACAAGTCTTTAGTGTCACTGTCATTGCTTTTTTCAATTTTCTCAACTGTCTGAAAAGCCTGTGAAAGCCCTGAAAGAAATGCCTTTATCCAAGCTGCTTTGGGTTTTGTCAGGGAGCCAACTAAGTCTTTGATACCTTTAACAACTTCTTCGCTGTTAAATCCACGGCCACTTTCAGCACGCCAATAGTAATTCAACACTTCATCTTCGTCTATTTTAATCCTGACAATCTGCTTGTAAATTTTCGAAAGTTCATCCTCAATATACCTGATGTCTTCTTCAACTTTCTCTTTTGAAGTACCTGAAAGATAGATCTGAAGCATAAAATAAGCTTTGATAATTTCCAGCTTTGACAGCTTTTTACCCCTGTCATTCTGGAAAGCAAAAATTTGAGTAGCCTGTATTTTATCTTTCACAATATACTTGGTTATGGTTGCTTCTTCTATTAAAGCACACCATCGCTCCAAATTTTCCATCGTTTCATTTGCAAATTTCTGGATAAAAAGCTCCTTCGCTAGCCTTATCCTTATTTTGGATGCTGTATCAAGCGCCTGAGAGTGATTTTCTTGCCCTTCAATGATTTCCTCAACGAAAAAGTTGTTGTCACCCGCAACAGTTTTAAACTTTTGGGTGTTTTTTCGCAGGTCTTTCAAGTAAAAATCCTCAATATCCGCCAGGTCTATATGAACCTGCGCTCCATTTCTTTTCCTGCGTTCCAACTCCTTCTTCATGACACTAAAAAAAATGATCAAAGTAGTAAGGCGTTGTTGGCCATCAATTACATAGAGCACGTTTTCTTCCTTAACCTCAAAGATAAAGTGCCCTAAATAATAGTGATGCTCCGCATTTTCCAAGTCTTCAATAAATTGGTCAATTTCCTCTTTATCCCATGAGTAAGCCCTTTGATAAGATGGGATCTCAAATTTTCTGTTTTTACTGTCAAACAAATGACTGATTGTACTTTCCATTTTTCAAATTTTAGATTATAAACGGTTCTATAAATCATTCTCTACAAAGATATGGGTTCAGCACGACAAAATCGAGCGATAGCCGAGATACCGACCTTCTGACCTTCGACCTTAAGACTTTCGACAATTCTTAATTTTTCATTTTTCACTCTTCATTTCCCATCCCGTCACCTTTTGTCGTACCCCACCACTAATTTTGCATCAAAACTTAAAAATCATCACCATGAAATCAAAACACAACCCCTTTCTGATCTTAGTCATGCTCGCCACTTTGGCCATGGCTGCCACCTCCTGCAACAAATCCATCAAAACCGACACCAACACTGTCCTGGTAGCATACAACGATGCCATTGCCGATTACCACAATGCAATTAACAGTGCTAACGTAATTTTTGATCAGCGCACTATACAACTCTTTAACTTAAACCAGACAGCCTGGGACAATGTAGCAAAGGACCACAAAATCGATTCCCTCATGAACTGGTTCTACGAAAAACACGGCCCCGAAGCCTACAACGAACTCCTCCTCATAGTCGACGACAACTTCAACGAAAAAGTCAACAAACTAGCCCGTTAACCCTTAAACCCGTAACCCCATAAACCCATAAACAAATCAACAAATCAACGAATCAACAAATCAACAACTCTTAAACCCATGTCCTCCCGCCGCCTCTTCCTCAAATCCCTCACCGCTGCATCAGCCACACTCTTGCTGCCATTCAGCCTTTTCGGACTCATAGCCACAACCAACAAAACCAACATCCTGGCCATCGGCGATCTGGCATCCACCATCGTAACCAACAACTTGTCGAAAATTCCTTTGCCCAAAGCCAATATCAGACTGCTTTGCAACCCAAAATTTGTGGAGCTCCTGGCTGATTCCGGAATCCAACAAGCTGAATTAGAGCAGCTCCATCCCGGAGAAGTATTCCACCATAACGAACACTACCTCATCCTTTGCGACCTTACCTACAGCGAGTCTGCAGACCTTGCTATCAAAGCCGGCAACTACCTCTCACAACATCATATAAGAAATGCTTTTATCACCATCCTACCATTCCGATACCAGGGAATCACCACACGCCAAACCGCCGAAGCAGCCCTAAACATCCTCTCACAGCAAACCAGCTGCCAACCCTTCGACCTCGAAGATCTCCGCACCCATCACGGCGACCAGTGCTTCACCGAAGCCTTCAGTCAGCTGGAGCAGCATATCCTGCAACAAATCTTAAATAAAATTTGATTTCAATTGTTCACTAAAATCATTCCACTAAGGTGTAACTATCTTGAAAACAATTATATTCGTTGTTTGCTATGCTGGTCTATCGAAAAAACTACCAGCCATTACATCTGCCTGCGCGGCATCACCAGCACCTCTCCAACCATCACTTCATCCGGCTGTGTGAGTGCATAATAGATAGCATTAGCGATATCTTCTGCTGCCAGCGGAACCATATCACCTCCTCTTTTGCTAAAACTTTCCAAAATATCCTGATCGGTAATGGTTTGTGTAAGTTCGGTTGCCACAGCTCCGGGTTCGATTGCCGTAACCTTAATATTCATTGAGGGTGTGAGCTCCATTCGCATGGCTTCCGAAAGGGCTGTTACGGCAAACTTTGTTGCGTTATAAACCGCAAAACCAGGCCAAACTTTACGCCCTGCCACAGAAGAAATATTAATAATATGTCCTCCACCCTGATTTTTCATCACAGGAAGCACACCGGCAATACAATACAGCAAACCTTTCAGATTCACATCAATCATACGATCCCATTCGTCAATCTTCAACTTATCCATATACGAAACAGGCATCAATCCGGCATTATTGACCAAAACATCAATGCGTCCATAACTCTCCGTAATTTCTTTGAAAGCACTTAGTACTGATTCTCGTTCAGTAATATCAAGCTTGATCGTCATCGATTCGGTTTGATACGCATCCATCAATTCCTGAGCCAGTTCCTGGAGGCGTTCTTCGCGACGGGCTATTAATACCAAACGTGCACCATCAGCGGCAAGTTTGCGGGCCGTGGCTGCTCCGATACCACTTGAAGCACCGGTAATCACAACAATTTTGTCTTTTAAAATCATATTATTTCTTTTAGGGTTTGAATGCTAAACAAGTGTAAAAGCAAATGGTTTCACCCAATTGGCACTAATAACCATATCGCTCTTTCCATAAGTTACGAAGGTTACGGCGCATTTCTTCTTCCCTGGGATTTTTTCCTGGATCATATACTACTGTTTTACTGATCTCTTCCGGTAAAAATTCCTGCTCGGCAAAACTCCCCGGAAAATCATGCGCATATTTATACTCAGCACCATAGCCAAGCTCTTCCATCAACTTTGTAGGCGCATTTCGCAGAGGCAAGGGCACTGACAAATCTCCGGTTTTTCGGACAATTTCCTGGGCTTTGTTTATGGCCATATAAGAGGCATTACTTTTGACTGAACACGCCAGATAAACAGCAGTTTGCGACAAGATAATCCGGCTTTCCGGAAAACCAATTTTTTGCACCGCTTCAAAACAACTATTCGCCAACAGCAAAGCATTGGGATTGGCATTACCGATATCTTCGGAAGCCAAAATCAACATGCGTCGGGCAATGAAAAGCGGATCCTCTCCGGCTTCGATCATGCGCGCCAGATAATACACCGCAGCATTGGGGTCGCTGCCACGCATGGATTTTATAAAAGCAGAGATGACATCAAAATGCATCTCACCTTTTTTGTCGTACTTCACCAGGTTATTCTGGATACAGCGTTTCGCATCTGCATCGCTGATGACTAATACTGCTTTACCCGGAATTTCCTCAGCCAACACATCTACTACCAATTCAATGGCATTTAATAATTTACGCGCATCACCACCACTTATTTGGAGCAAGGCGCTAATTTCCTTCAGTTGGATCTTGCGCTCGTAATCCTTTTCAAGCGTGACTATAGCATTATCAAGCAATTTGAGTAAATGTTTCTTTTCCAGTGATTTAAGTACATAAACCTGCGAACGACTCAAAAGCGGAGCAATCACCTCAAAAGATGGATTTTCGGTTGTGGCTCCAATCAAAGTAACCAATCCCTTTTCGACAGCAGCAAGCAAGGAATCTTGTTGTGATTTACTAAACCGATGAATTTCATCAATAAAAAGTATAGGTGGTTTAGCCAGCATCCTGGCCCTTTCGATTACTTCGCGCACGTCCTTCACACCTGAACTTACCGCACTGAGCACAAAAAACTGTCTGTCGGTTTTTTGGGCAATGATATGGGCAAGCGTTGTTTTACCCACTCCGGGCGGCCCCCAGAAAATCATCGAAGGAATGCGTCCGCTTTCCAAAGCCCGGCGCAGAATAGCTCCGTCACCTACAAGATGTTCCTGACCAATATATTCATCCAGTGTTTGAGGGCGCAACAATTCAGCCAGGGGTTGAGTAGATTTGTTCATCAGCTAATGCAAATTTGCCACAAAGTTAAGATGCTTTCGGCAGCCATACCAGTTTTGATATTGAAAATCCAATTCAGTACAATTTTATACTTTTGTGCTTCATTAAAAACAAGTGAAATGAAGGTGTTGATGATGTTTTGTGATTCTTTTTCGTATCGTCCGGCGATAAAAAACCTGGATTCAGCTCCCGAAGTTGAATCGTCTGAAAGTTTTAAAGATGTGTTGGTAGCCTTTATTCAGGCCGAAGAAAACGACGAGGAAGACCCCAAAGGAACGGAAGATAAACTACTCAATGTAGTGAAATGGGGTGCCCGCAAGAACAACAGCCGGCATGTGATCTTACATTCCTTCGCGCATCTTTCGGAGAGCAAGGCCAGCCCAGAATTTACACATGAACTTTTCAACCGCTCCCAACAGCGGATGCGCAAAGCTGACTGGCAATGCGAGCAAACGCCTTTTGGCTATTTTCTGGATTTGCAGCTTTCTGCTCCCGGCGTGTCTCAGGCAAGGATTTTTAAGTCTTTCTGATCAAAATTTCAACGACTTACCTCTTTTCCGTTTCGCTGACCCAATTGAGAAATGATCAATGGAAACTTTTCTAGATTAAAAGGCTTGCTGATGTATTCATTCATACCGGCCTCCAAACATTTTTGCCGGTCGTCTTTCAAAGAATTAGCCGTGATGGCAATGATTTGAACTGGTTTTTCGGTTTTAAGATCCTGCTCCAGTTGTCTGATTTTTCTGGTTGCCGTAATCCCATCCATCACCGGCATTTGGATATCCATCAAAATGAGATCGTAGAGGTTCTGTTTGAACTTTTCAATGGCCTCCTTTCCATTTACAGCCAAATCAACCTCAAAACCCATTCCACGAAGGCTTTGCAACGAAACTTTCTGATTGATCAGATTATCCTCAACAAGGAGAATTTTCCGAATTTTGCTCTCTTCAACAAAGCCCGGTTCAGTGCCGATTGGCAACTTTACAGTAAACCAAAACCTGGCGCCCCTGCTCTGCTCACTCTCAAATCCTATTGTACCTCCCATAAGATCAGCCAGATGACGCGAAATTGTAAGTCCAAGCCCCACACCGCCATGTTTTCTGGTATAACTTTGATCGCCTGATTGAAATAATCCCCAGATTTTCTCTCTTTGGTCTTCCGAAATTCCAATACCTGAATCGGTTACCTCCATATGAATCAATGCCTCGGCTTCATCCTTTTGAATAAGCCTGGCACTAAACAATATCGAGCCGGAATTGGTGAATTTTATTGCATTATTTAACAGATTGCCGGCAATTTGTCTGATTCGAGCCATATCTCCAATAAGATAAACCGGAATGTTTTCGTCGATGCGCGTTGTAAATTCCAAACCTTTTTCACTGGTTTCCTTGCGATAAGTTGCTAAAAGCTCATGCAGCTCGTTGTGAAAATGAAAATTTAACTGATCCAATTGCAACAGATTACACTCCAGTTTGGAATAATCGAGCATATCATTGGTCATTCGGATCAGGTTGTGACTCAACATATTAATTTCGTTGTGCAGGGCAACCAACTCATCATCAACTGGCATTTTGCGGGCTATGGTCAACAAGCCAATGATTCCATTTAAAGGCGTTCTGATTTCATGGCTGATATTAGCCAAAAAACGTGTTTTGGTTTGATTAGCAGCTTCTGCTTCCTCTTTCAGCCTGATCATTTCTTTTAAGTTATGCTCCAAATCTTTTTTTTGGTTATCGATAAGCTGATGTCGCTGTTCGAGGAGATGAAGTAACCGCTTGTTGGTGGCTGTTTGTTTTCTGGAATTGACTATCGAAAACAAAAGGATAACTAGCAAAACAACAAGCAATAAGCCAATTATCCAGAAAGTTGATCCTTGTTCATCCACCAGCAACAACTTAATACTCAGGTCAGTTCTAAACCAACCTGCCAAATACCAAAAATGAATCAGATAGAGGAATATCATTAAGTAGTGGACAAAAAAACAAAAAATGAGCTGCAATCGGTTAAATGTTCAAAATATGTGCCATATTAAAAACTACTGTATGATTTTGTTTTTCAAGGAATAATAAATCCAAACAGAAATTTAATTTCCAATTTCAGGAAATGTTTTCCAGAAAATGGATTTAATGTCAGGTTAAAAAAAGATCAGTTGTATTTTCCTGTGTCGGGCTTGAAAATCAAAAACTTGGATGAAAGTGAAAACTCAGGCGATTTGATCAATTGCAACGCATCAATTTCTACGAAGAAACGAAAACGACCCAATGTAAGTTCCTCCTTACGAATAATATGCAAGATCGAGCTCTTTTCAATAAAAAAACGCATACCGCTTTGATCGGGCAGGGGTTTGAGTTCGATTCTCAAATCGGGATAAGCGTTAAAAAACAACTTCCGCAATGCCCGCTTCTTTTGAATGAGTTCCATCCCAAAAACATAATTTGCTGATTCAGAAACATGGGGCGATCTACACTCCAGCTCTATGATAGATCCTTCAGTTCTGGGGTTATGGTCGAAGATAATAAATTGCCATCCTCCTACAAATTGTTCGGAAATTTTATAGGTCTTCGGCCTGTTTTTGTACCATTTTCTGAATGCATAAGCCGTGGCAAACAAAACCACCAAAACGATTATCCCCAATTGATCAGCTGACATGAAACGAATTTTGGACAAAAATACAAATTAAGTGCAGCAAAGCTTTCATTTAGAATTTTCCCAGAGAAGTCATCCATTCGATGAGCAGAAAATCTTGTATTTTTGACCTCTTAATAGCTATTATCATGGATGAAGAACTTCTAAGCAGCATCAAAAGCTTCCTGAATTTCGAAATAATTAAACTGGAAAAGGTTCAGGTTAACATTTACGAAATCCTGATTGGTATTTTAACAATCTTAATCACCGCACTAGTGCTCAGACTTTTGCGTCGTATTTTTAAGAAAGTGAGTCAAAAAGGTGTGATGGATGTCGGCACTTCCAACTCTCTTTATCAGATCATTAAATATTTTATCTGGGTTGTTGTTTTTGTTTTAATCCTGGACACGGTTGGCGTTAAAGTCAGCATTTTTATCGCCAGTGCGGCTGCCTTACTCGTAGGTGTTGGCCTTGGATTACAACAACTTTTTAATGATATTGCCAGCGGTATCATCCTGCTCATTGAACGAACTTTGAAAGTGAATGATGTGGTAGAGATGGAAAACGAAATGGTAGGTCGTGTGGTTACCATTGGTTTAAGAACTTCAAAAATCAACACTCGCGACAATATTCTGGTTATCGTACCCAACTCACAATTGGTAAACGATCGTGTGATAAATTGGAGTCATGCAGATGCATTAACACGCTTTCATGTGAATATTGGCGTGGCTTACGGGAGTGATATTGACCTGGTAACCAAGGTGTTAAAATCATGCGCCAAAGAACATCCCAATATCGTAAGCAAACCGGAACCTTTTGTTCGTTTTACTAATTTTGGCGATTCAAGTCTGGATTTTCAACTTTTTTTCTGGACCAAAGAAGCCTTTGCAGTTGAAAGCACAAAAAGCGATTTACGTTATAAAATAGACAAAGCCTTCCGTGAACACAAGATTCAGATTCCTTTTCCGCAGCGCGATGTTTACCTTAAATCAACAACATAAATAAATCAGAAACACATTAAAATCTCCTCATATGAATCTAAAACGCATCTACTATTTTCTCCTCATTTTTAGTCTTATAGCACTTATTCATAATCCTTTGTCAGCCTGCACCAATTACCTGATCACAAAAGGTGCATCCACTGATGGATCCACAATGATCAGTTATGCTGCCGATTCTCACATTCGCTATGGCGAGTTGTATTTCAGTCCGAGAGCCGACTGGCCCGAAGGCAGCACTGTAACCATATTCGATCGTGGAACGGCTGAACCGCTGGGCGAGATTCCACAGGTAGCGCATACCTATCAGACCATTGGTTTTATGAACGAATTTCAGCTTGCCATTGGCGAAACAACTTTCGGCGGCAGGCCTGAATTACAAGACACCACAGGCCTGATGGATTACGCCGCTCTGATGTTTATTGCCCTGCAACGTGCCAAAACAGCACGCGAAGCAATCCAGGTAATTGGAACTCTGGTGGAAGAACACGGCTATGCCAGTAGTGGGGAGTCCTTTTCTATTGGCGATCCCAACGAAGTTTGGATCATGGAAATCATTGGCAAAGGAACTGATTTGAAGTATGATAAAAAACTAAAGAAAGAAATAAACACCCAAAAAGGAGCCGTTTGGGTAGCCGTCAGGATTCCGGATGGTTATATTTCGGCTCATGCCAACCATGCCCGAATTACTAACTTTCCGCTGGCGGATGGAAAAACTTCCATTACAGACCAAATGTGGGACGAGCTGGAAAGCCCTGAACTCAGGGTGATTTATGCCCATGATGTGATCGATTTTGCCCGCCGGAAAAAATATTATAAGGGCGAGGATAAATCATTCAGCTTCAGCGACACCTATGCTCCGCTCGAGTTTGGCGCAGCCAGATTTTGCGAACTCAGGGTTTGGGCAATGTTTGATCAGGTGAACAGCCAAATGGATCAATACTGGGATTATGCAGCAGGCCTGGATATGGACAATGATCGCATGCCTTTGTTTATCAAGCCTGATCGTAAAATCAGTGTGGAAGATCTGATGCAGTTTAAAAGAAATTATCTGCAGGGAACTGAATTAGATATGTCGCAGGATATTGGAGCCGGTCCCTACGGTTTGCCCTACCGTTGGCGTCCGCTAACCTGGGAACATCAGGATTCAACTTATTTCCATGAAAGGGTAACCGTTACGCAACAAACCGGTTTTTCGTTTATCGCCCAGATGCGCAGCTGGCTGCCCAACGAAATTGGCGGCATCAACTGGTTTGGTGTGGATGATGCCGGCACCACGGTTTATGTGCCTTTTTATGCTTCCATGAATCGCATTCCGCAAGCTTATCAGGAAGGCTTTGGCGATATTTTAAGCTATGAAAAAGATGCCGCTTTCTGGGTTTTTAATCGGGTGGCACATTTTGCTTATTTATTCTACAACAGGGTGATGCCCGACGTCAAAGCAGTTCAGAATGAGTTGGAACAAAAATTTATAAATTATGTAGGAGCTACTGATGCCGCTGCACTAAATCTATACGAAAAAGACCCTAAGCTGGCTGTTGATTACCTGACGGATTATTCCTGTAATATGGCACAAATGACTGTTTCGCGCTGGCAAAAGTTAAGTGAGTTTTTACTTGTGAAATACCTGGATGGCAATATGAAACAAGAGAAAGACGGAGAATTTCAGCGAAATCCCTGGGGATATCCCTTGCCACCAGAATTTCCGGGTTATCCGGATAGTTACAAAGAGCAGATTTTGCGCGAAACCGGTGACCGCTTTTTGTATCGCTAAACCGTTTTTGATTTAGTTCATTTCGTAGGTTAGTGGCGCGTCAGGCCCGATAGGTAAGCCAAAAATCATCCAGATTACAAGCATGATTATCCATACGATGGAGAAAATGACGGTGTAAGGCAACATGGTGGAAATAATCGTTCCGATGCCGGCTTTTTTATCGTACTTCTGCATAAAAGCCACTATCAAAGCAAAGTACGACATCATGGGCGAGATAATATTGGTAACTGAATCACCGATACGATAAACCACCTGCGTAAGTTCGGGGCTGTATCCGAGCAACATAAACATGGGAATGAAAACAGGTGCCATGATTGTCCATTTGGCCGAGGCACTTCCCATCACCATATTGATCATAGCCGTGATGATGATAAACCCAATCATCAGCGGAATGCTGCCCAAACCCGATGCCTGGAGTGCGCTGGCTCCTTCGATGGCAAATATCAATCCCAGATTGGTCCATTTGAAGTATGCCACGAATTGTGCTGCAAAAAACACCAAAACGATATACACCCCAAGTGCTTCCATCGATTTTCCCATGCCTTTCATCACATCATTATCACTTTTGATGGTTCCTGCACCTATACCATAAGCAATACCCATTACGGCAGCTGTGATAAAAATTATAGCCACAATGCCGTCCATAAAAGGTGAATGCAACAAGTTACCTGTTTCGGCATCTCGCAAAAAGCCATTGGCCGGCAAAGTACCCCACAACATGATGCCAATCAACACAATAGCTGTAAAAACGGCATAACGCAAACCTTTTTTCTCTTCCTTGCTCAGGCGTTTGATCTCCTCCGTTTCCGAACCGCCGTATTTACCCAGACGTGGCTCCACTATCCGTTCCGTTACCCAGGTGCCGGCAGCTGCAATCAAAAACGTGGAAACAAACATGAAATAATAGTTTGCCGCAGGATTTACCACATAGGTTGTGTCAATGATTTGTGCTGCTTCCTGCGAAAGACCGGCCAGCAAGGGGTCGATTGTTCCAAGCAACAAATTGGCACTATAACCACCCGAGACGCCGGCAAAAGCAGCAGCCATCCCGGCGATGGGATGCCGCCCTACAGCCAGGAAAATAATCGCACTGAGCGGGACCAGCAACACATAACCTACCTCGCTGGCTGTGTTGGATAAGATTCCTGCAAAAACAACAACAAAAGTCAGAATCCGGCGCGGCGAGGAGAGCACCATCAGGCGCAGCGCAGTGCCAATAAGTCCCGAACCTTCCGCAATTCCAATACCCAGCATGGCAACAAGCACCACTCCAAGAGGCGCAAAACTCGTGAAATTGGTCACCATTTCGGTGATGATCTTATGAAGCCCATGCACCGAGAGCAGATTAACCGGATGAATCAGCTCACCTGTTCCCGGATGGATCACTTCAAGGTCGAACTGACTGGCCACCCACGAAAGCACCAGGGCTAATCCGGCAAATATGGCAAAAAGCGTTGCCGGATGCGGAAGTGCGTTCCCTACTTTCTCAACAATATGCAAAAACTTATCTACCAGTCCTTTGGGCTTTTCACTTGAAGTTGTCATCAATCAGATTTTTATGTTTTTTTAGGAATAAGGCGCAAACATAGAAAATTCTATTTAGAATGTTTCCAAATAAATGTTAAAGCCAATAGGGAGATAGTTAAAAGCGAAGGTAATGGTGTGTAAGTTGATTGAACTATCCGAATTGTACCACTTTCAATTTTAGAGTACCGCTAGGTTAACAAAAAAGAGTTACCATAAACTTATAGTAACTCTTTCTTTTTCAACGTGGGGCGTACTGGAATCGAACCAGTGACCTCTTGCCTGTCAAGCAAGCGCTCTAAACCAACTGAGCTAACGTCCCAATTTTTTGGCAAAAATAAGCTGTTTTCTATTCTGAGCAAGCATTTTTCACCGATAACTGTTTCAAGGTCTCAAATTCAGAATCAGGCATACAGCTTAACTAAATCTTTTATAAATTCGCTTCCGCTAAAGATTTGTGCGTTTCAAAATCCAAAATTAGTTTTATGAATACTTTTAAATCCCTTTTGTTTACAGCCTTGTTCATTGGCTTTTCCAGCTTATCTTTTTCACAGGATAGCGTCAAAACCATCACCATGTCCGACATCTGGTCGTCAGGAAAATTCTATCCTAAAATGGTTCGCGGCCTCAATCCCATGAACGACGGAGCCACCTATGCCGTGCTCGAAGATAGTTTGCTTAATGTTTATGCCTATAAAAGTGGTGAAAAAGTAAAAACACTGCTCAATACCAAAAAGCTTATTCCCGAAGGGGCTGATACCCCACTCCGTTTAGGAAACTATGAAATGAGCCCCGACGAAAACATGATCTTAATTCCGGCCGAAACAGAGTCGATCTACCGGCATTCAACAAAATCGAATTATTATATCTATGAATTGGAATCCGGCCGTTTGTATCCGCTTTCGACTAATGGGAAACAACAGCTGGCAGAATTTTCGCCCGACAGCAAGCAAATAGCTTTTGTGCGCGACAATAACCTATTTGTCGTTTCGCTCGAAGATGGCTCAGAAAAACAACTGACAACTGATGGCAAGTTCAATGCAATAATTAATGGGACAACAGATTGGGTTTATGAAGAAGAATTTAGTTTTACGAAGGCATTTTTCTGGTCGCCCGACAGCAAAACCATTGCCTTTTACCGCTTTGATGAAAGCAAGGTGAAGCTTTATCAGATGGAGCTTTTCACCGGACTATATCCTGAATGGTACACCTATAAATATCCGAAAGCAGGAGAAGATAACAGCATCGTAACGATTCATACGGTATCAACCGAAACGGGCAAGCAACAAAAAATTGATACCGGAAGCGAAACAGACCTTTATTTCCCACGCATCAAATGGACAACAGAACCTGATAAACTCGCAATTTACCGCTTAAATCGCCTACAAAACAAGCTGGAAATACTGCTTGCCGACACACAAACAGGAAGTATCAACACACTTTATGAAGAAGAAAATCAGTGGTTCGTTGAAATTGACAACAATCTGAATTTCCTGCCTGATGGCAAGCATTTTGTAATCAGCAGCGAAAAAGACGGCTTCAACCACCTTTATTTATATGGTATGGATGGCAAACTGATAAGGCAGCTCACAAATGGGCCGCATGATATTACTGCTGTTTATGGTTATGATACCAAAAATCAGACTATCTATTTTCAGCAGGCTGTCAGTTCGCCGATGGACCGTCAGATTGCAGCCGTAAGCCTCAAAGGGAAAACACAATTGATTATTGATTCGGAAGGCAGCAGCGATGCCAGTTTTAGCAAAGATTTCAGCTATTTTATACATACCTTCAGCACGGCTAACGAACCACCCGTTTATAGCCTGCGAAACAACAAGGGAAAACTCATCAGAACGCTCGAAGACAATCAGGAATTAAAGGCCCGACTAACAGCCTATAACCTCAGCCCGAAGACCTTTTTCAGTTTTGAGCATCCGGATGTTGTGCTGCCTAACGGTCAGGCAACACACTTGAATGGATGGCAAATCCTGCCTGCCAATTTCGATCCCAACAAGCAATATCCGGTTTTGCTTTTTGTTTATGGAGGCCCGGGTGCACAAACCGTAAGAAATGCCTGGGGCTGGAACGATTATTTCTGGCATCAGTTGCTGGCACAAAAAGGTTTTGTGGTGGTTTCTGTGGATAACAGAGGCACCGGAGCAAGAGGCGAGACATTTAAAAAAATGACTTACAAAGAATTAGGAAAATACGAAACGGAAGATATGATTTCTACCGCCAAATACCTAGGCAGCCTTCCATACATTGATAGCGAACGCATCGGAATTTACGGCTGGAGCTATGGTGGTTTTATGGCTACCTCGGCGATCACCAGAGGAGCAGATTATTTTAATACCGCTGTGGCAGTTGCTCCGGTAACCAGCTGGCGTTATTATGATAACATCTACACCGAGCGTTATATGCAAAAGCCACAGGACAACCCTGAAGGTTATGACGAAAACTCTCCGATCAATCATGTGGATAAACTTAAGGGGAATTATCTGCTCATCCACGGAAGTGCTGATGATAACGTACACTATCAAAATACCATGGAGCTGATCGAAGCCCTGGTGAGGGCCGATAAGCAGTTCGACCTGATGATCTATCCCAACAAAAACCACGGAATCTATGGCGGGAATACCCGAAAACATGTTTTTGATAAAATCACAAATTTCCTGATCGAAAACCTTCGGCCAAAGGAATGAAAATTAAAAAGTTCAGATAAATTTTTGTATTAAACTGAAAAAAACTATTTTTGCGCCCCGAATTATCATTAATTAACCTTAAAGAAAGAGAGTGTATTTAACATGATCATTATTCCTGTAAAAGAAGGCGAAAGCATTGACCGGGCGCTGAAAAAATACAAGCGCAAATTTGAGAAAACCGGCGTAGTAAAAGAATTGCGTAACCGGCAAAAATTCACCAAGCCATCCGTGGTAAATCGTGAAAAGAAGCTCAAAGCTATTTATATTCAGCAGCTCCGTCAGCAAGAAGAAAATTAGTTCGCTTTTTTTTCAAGAATTAAAAAAACTTTGATGTTTATATAGATGTTTACTATATTTACATCAAAGTTTTTTTTTGATTATGATTCAGGATTTTTTACGATATCTGGAGACCGAAAAAAGATCAGCACCCTTAACTATTATAAGCTATGCTGCTGACTTAAAGAATTTTGAGGCGTACCTTAATGACTTATCTCCGCAAGAATCCCTTGACGGAGTGAGCAAGGCAATCATCCGGTCATATATAGTACATCTGAGCAAAAGCAAGCTATCACCCCGGTCGGTCAATCGCAAAATCACATCAATCAGAGCCTATTATCGTTTTCTGGAACAACGCCAACTCATTTCCAGCAACCCAAGCTCGACAATAAGATCACTTAAAACCTCTAAAAAAGTACCCGATTTCATACCCGAAAATCTGCTTGAAACACTTCAAACAGAAATTCCGGTATATTTCCCGGATTTAAGAGATTATCTAATCTTCGAAATCCTGTATCAAACCGGAATGCGGCGGGCCGAAATCTGTCAGCTCAAAGACCATTCAATTGATTTTGAAGCTTCGCTTATCAAAGTGAGAGGAAAAAGAAATAAAGAGCGATTAATACCGTTTACAAATAAACTCTCCGATTTGATGAAATACTACCGTGAACAGCGTGAAACATTTTTTGGCAGTAGCTCCTTCGATAGCTTTATTGTCAGCAACAAAGCAGGGACCTGTTACCCTCAACTTATCAAGCGTGCCGTTGAATCGCGTGTTGTATCCATCTCCGGAAAGTTAAAAATCAGCCCTCACACCTTGAGGCACACTTTTGCCACACATTTATTAAATAATGGTGCAGATTTAATAGCCATAAAAGAATTACTCGGACACAGCTCGCTCGAGGCCACCCAGATTTATACACACAACACCATAGCTCATTTAAAGAAAATTCACCAACAAGCCCATCCGTTGGGTTAACTAACTAATATAATAAGGAGGTATATCATGAAAGTAAACATTAATGCCGTACATTTCAAAGCAGATCAAAAACTCGAAAACTTTATCACAAACAAGATTGAGAAGCTCTCGAATAAACACAACGAAGTGATTGGCTCTGAAGTTACTTTAAAGCTCGAAAACACCGATGTTCCGGACAACAAAATCACTGAGATCAGGATTTTGCTCAAAGGCAATGATCTATTTGCCAGCAAACAGAGTAAATCATTTGAAGAAGCTGCCGATGCTGCCATTGATGCATTAAAAAAGCAATTAGAAAAGCACAAAGGAAAATATAGCAAATAATACCTACACATGAAGCATAAAAAATCGCTTATCTGAATATCAGGGGGATAACTACTTTTTTATATTGAAAAATTCGTATCACTTTCCCAAAATCGGATAAGCGATTTTTATTTTTACCAACACATATAACACTGATTTCCAAGTATATTAAACCTTCTAATGTAATTTTATTTTACTTTTTCACTAATTTTCTTGGTGGATAAAATTAAACTGTCTATTTTTGCAGACCTTTTTGAAACCCGAAAAGGGGCAATAAATCGTTCTTTTTTACACAAGCCGGTGTAGCTCAGTTGGCCAGAGCAGCTGATTTGTAATCAGCTGGTCGGGGGTTCGAATCCCTCCACCGGCTCATGTAAGTTTCATGAAAAATCCAAGGGGGAGTACCAGAGCGGTCAAATGGGGCAGACTGTAAATCTGTTGGCGCAGCCTTCGGAGGTTCGAATCCTTCCTCCCCCACTGCTTTAAGCGGGAATAGCTCATTTGGTAGAGCGACAGCCTTCCAAGCTGTAGGTGGCCGGTTCGAGCCCGGTTTCCCGCTCAAAAGCCGATGTAGCTCAGGGGTAGAGCACTTCCTTGGTAAGGAAGGGGTCATGAGTTCAAATCTCATCATTGGCTCGAGTAAATTTCATTCAAAACACCTTAAATAAAACAAAGTAGATATGGCTAAAGAAAAATTTGAAAGGTCCAAGCCACACGTTAACATTGGAACAATTGGTCACGTTGACCACGGTAAAACTACACTCACAGCTGCTATTACGCTCTGTTTGGCTGATAAAGGTTTATCTGAATTTAAATCTTTTGACGCCATCGATGCTGCTCCTGAAGAAAAAGAAAGGGGTATCACGATCAATACAGCTCACGTAGAATACCAAACAGAAAAACGTCACTATGCTCACGTTGACTGTCCTGGTCACGCTGACTACGTAAAAAACATGGTAACTGGTGCTGCTCAGATGGACGGTGCAATTATCGTTGTTGCTGCAACTGATGGTCCTATGCCTCAGACCCGTGAGCACATCCTGCTCGCCCGTCAGGTTGGTGTGCCTCGTTTGGTTGTATTCATGAACAAGGTTGACCTCGTTGACGATGAAGAGTTGCTCGAACTGGTAGAAATGGAAATCAGAGATCTGTTGACTTTCTACAAATTCGATGGTGACAACACTCCTGTTATTCAGGGTTCTGCTCTTGGTGGTCTTAACAAAGAACCAAAATGGGTAGAAAAAATCTATGAACTCATGGATGCCTGTGACGAATGGATTCCGCTTCCGGAACGTGATCAGGACAAACCTTTCCTGATGCCTATTGAGGACGTATTCTCAATCACTGGCCGTGGAACTGTTGCTACAGGAAGAATCGAAACAGGTGTTATCAATACTGGCGATCCGGTTGATATCATTGGTATGGGTGCCGAAAAACTCAAATCTGTTGTAACAGGTGTTGAGATGTTCCGCAAAATCCTCGACCGTGGTGAAGCTGGTGACAACGCTGGTTTGCTGCTTCGCGGTATCGACAAAGACGAAATTCGTCGTGGTATGGTAATCGCCGCTCCTGGTTCAGTAAAACCACACGATCACTTCAAAGCTGAGGTTTATATCCTGAAAAAAGAAGAAGGCGGCCGTCATACTCCTTTCCACAACAAGTATCGTCCACAGTTCTACTTCAGAACTACCGATGTTACCGGTGAAATTGTTCTTCCGGAAGGCGTTGAAATGGTAATGCCTGGCGACAACCTCACCATCGAAGTTAAACTGATCGCTGAGATCGCCATGAGCAAAGGTTTGCGTTTTGCAATCCGCGAAGGCGGCCGTACGGTTGGAGCCGGTCAGGTAACTGAAATTATTGATTAATAGTGATTATTCACAATATTTAGCGGACGAAAGGTATCATTCCCCAAAAGGGAGATACCTTTTAGCCGCTTCACACGGGTGTAGCTCAACTGGTAGAGTAGCGGTCTCCAAAACCGTTGGTTGTGGGTTCGATTCCTACCACCCGTGCAACTAAAAGTTTAGATTCAATGTCAAAGATTAGTATTGTAAACTACGCAAAAGAAAGTTACACCGAATTGATGCAAAAGGTGTCGTGGCCCACTTGGAGTGAGCTGCAAAGTAGTGCTATAGTTGTATCCATTGCTTCCCTTATAATTGCCCTCGTGGTATTTTTGATGGATAAATCTTTCCAGACAATTCTCGATAGTTTTTACCGACTGTTTTAAATTGTCAGGTTTTGAATCTAAGTGTGCATTGGCTAATACTCTAAGTTCAGAAAAACATGAGCGAACCGGTAGAAAAAAAATGGTATGTAATCCGTGCGATAAGTGGTAAGGAAAAAAAGGTAAAAGAATACCTCGAATCCGAAATTAATCGTATGGGGTTGCAATCACAAATTTCTCAGGTGCTCATCCCCACTGAGAAAGTGTATCAGATTCGTAAAGGGAAAAAAATCAGCAAAGAGCGAAATTATTTTCCCGGATACGTTTTGATTGAAGCTGTACTCACGGGTGAAATTCCGCATATCATTAAGAACATTCCTAATGTTATCGGGTTTCTGGGAACTAAAGGAGAGGCTGATCCGCTGCGTCCGTCAGAGGTGAACCGCATTTTAGGAAAGGTTGATGAATTGGCCGAAATGGGTGAAGAAGTCAATATTCCTTTTATTGTTGGCGAAACCGTGACTGTTACCGACGGGCCGTTCAACAGTTTTAGCGGGGTGATCGAAGAGATTAACGAAGACAAGAAAAAGTTAAAGGTAATGGTTAAGATTTTTGGTCGGAAAACTCCACTCGAACTAAGTTTTATGCAAGTGGAAAAAGAATAATTAGCAGGATGCACCAAACTTCCTGATTAACGATTTAATTAAGGATTAAACAATGGCAAAAGAAGTAAGCGGATTAATTAAACTGCAAATCAAAGGAGGAGCCGCTAACCCCTCTCCACCAGTAGGCCCTGCATTGGGTTCCAAAGGTGTGAACATCATGGAGTTTTGTAAACAATTCAACGCCCGTACGCAAGATCAGGCCGGTAAAGTAATTCCGGTTATCATCACGGTGTACAAGGATAAGTCGTTCGATTTTGTGTTGAAAGCTCCACCGGTGGCTGTGCAGATCATGGAAATGACCAAGCTCAAAAAAGGTTCAGCCGAACCCAACAGAGCCAAGGTTGGTTCTTTGAACTGGGATCAGGTTCGTACGATAGCTGAAGATAAGATGAAAGACCTCAACGCTTTCACCGTAGAATCAGCCATGCGTATGGTAGCCGGAACCGCACGCAGCATGGGAGTTAAGGTAACCGGCGCTTCACCTTTTGAAAAGAACTAATGAAACACATTGGTTCGTTGCATTTTGTAGAACCTCAAAAAAAAGCGTAAATGGCTAAAATTTCGAAACAAAAAAAGGAAGCCCTTGCTAAGTTCGACAAAAGCAAAATTTACTCCTTGACAGAAGCAGTTGATATCGTAAAAAAAATCACCTATACCAAATTTGACGCTTCGGTTGACCTGAATGTGCGTTTGGGTGTTGATCCACGTAAAGCCAATCAAATGGTTCGTGGTTCGGTTACCTTACCTCACGGAACAGGGAAAACGATGCGCGTTTTGGTGCTTTGTGGCCCTGAAAAAGAACAGGAAGCCAAAGACGCTGGTGCTGACTTTGTTGGTTTGGACGAATACGTTCAGAAAATCAAAGATGGCTGGACCGATATCGACGTAGTTATTACCACTCCTAACGTAATGCCTAAGGTGGGTGCGCTGGGCCGTATCCTCGGACCGCGCGGCTTAATGCCGAACCCAAAAACAGGCACCGTTACAATGGAAATAGCTAAAGCAGTTCAGGAAGTAAAGGCTGGGAAAATCGATTTCAAGGTTGACAAGTATGGCATTATCCATGCTGGCGTAGCAAAAGTTAGTTTTAATGAAGATAAAATTTATGATAACGCCAAAGAGCTTATCACTACAATTATCAAATTAAAACCATCAGCAGCCAAAGGAACTTACGTAAAAAGTATCTTTCTTTCCAGCACGATGAGCCCTGGTATTCAAGTTGATTTGAAATCAGTTACAGCAGCTAACTAAAAGGAAGTTAACGACATGAGAAAAGAAGAAAAGCAGGCCGTCATCGAATCCATGACGCAGCAACTTAACGAAAATCACAACTTCTACCTGACTGATATCTCAGAGCTTAATGCCGAAAAGACCAGTCAGCTCCGCAGGTTGTGCTTTAGAAGCGACATAAAGCTTGTTGTGGTTAAGAATACCTTGCTGCGTAAAGCAATGGAGAATGCCGGCAAAGAATACAGTGAACTGTACGACATTCTCAAAGGTGCTACCTCGGTAATGTTTGCCGAAGCTGGTAATGCACCTGCCAAACTGATTAAAGAGTTTCGTAAAACCTCAGACAGACCCATTCTTAAGGGTGCTTATATTGAAGAATCTGTTTATATTGGCGACAACCAATTGGATTTCCTCATCAGCATCAAATCAAAGAATGAGCTTATTGCCGATCTTATTGCATTGTTGCAATCACCAGCTAAAAATGTGGTGGGTGCCCTGCAGTCAGGTGGCCACAAACTGAGTGGGATATTACAAACACTCTCAGAAAAATCAGAATAGTCTCACAGAATGATTAGCATTCATAAGAAAAATAAATTGTAAAAATCACTTAAACCGAAAATAAAATGGCAGATTTGAAAGCTTTCGCAGAGCAATTAGTAAATCTTACTGTTAAAGAAGTCAATGAATTGGCTACAATCCTGAAAGAAGAATATGGCATTGAGCCTGCTGCTGCTGCAGTTGCAGTTGCTGCTCCTGGTGCTGGTGGTGGCGATGCCGCTGCAGTAGAAGAGCAAACTTCATTCGATGTAATCCTTAAATCGGCTGGTGCTTCTAAGCTTGCTGTTGTTAAGCTTGTAAAAGAACTCACAAGCCTTGGATTAAAAGAAGCCAAAGAATTGGTTGACTCAGCACCTAAAGCGATTAAAGAAGGTGTGAGCAAAGACGAAGCCAATGCACTTAAATCTCAACTTGAAGAAGCTGGTGCAGAGGTTGAAGTTAAGTAAGAAGGATTATTTTCCACAAAACATCTGGCAAACAACCTCTATCTCAGCTTTATGAGGTAGAGGTTTTGCGCCTGTTTTGCGGTTTGGTTTGTAAATTCTTTTTATCCTTACCCTGTCTGCCTCTGGCAGGCACTAAAAACTTAAGACCTTGGCAGAAAAAACTTCGGAAAGAATCAGTTTTGCATCAACCGGATATCAATTAGATTACCCGGATTTTTTGGATATTCAGCTACAGTCTTTTCAGGACTTTTTCCAGTTGGAAACAAACCCTGAAAACAGAAAAAATGAAGGACTCTTTAAAGTCTTCGCTGAAAATTTTCCCATTACCGATGCAAGAAATAATTTTGTACTCGAATTCCTGGACTATTTTATTGATCCGCCTCGCTACGCAATAGAAGAGTGTATTGAGCGTGGGCTAACTTACAGCGTGCCGCTGAAAGCCAAGCTAAAGCTTTATTGCACCGACCCCGAGCACGAAGACTTCGAAACAATCGTTCAGGACGTTTATCTGGGAATGATCCCTTATATGACGCCCAAAGGCACCTTTATTATCAATGGAGCCGAACGTGTTGTGGTTTCACAGCTACACCGCTCTCCCGGGGTGTTCTTCGGACAGCATAAACACGCTAACGGAACTACCCTTTTCTCAGCCAGAATCATTCCCTTCAAAGGATCATGGATGGAGTTTTCGACCGATATCAACAACGTAATGTATGCCTATATTGATCGGAAAAAGAAACTCCCCGTAACTACACTACTGAGAGCAATCGGTTTTGAAACAGATAAAGATATTCTCGAAATATTCAATCTGGCCGAAGAAATCAAGGTGAGCAAAGCCGGACTGAAACGTGTTTTGGGTCGCAAACTGGCGGCCCGTGTGGTACGATCATGGATTGAGGATTTTGTGGATGAAGATACCGGTGAAGTTGTTTCTATCGAACGTAATGAAGTAATCATCGAAAGAGAAACAATACTGGATAACGAGCATATCGACCTAATTGTTGATTCAGGCGTTAAAACTGTATTGCTCCATCGCGAAGATTTCAATACTGCTGATTACTCCATCATCTTCAACACACTTCAGAAAGATACCGCTAACTCCGAAAAAGAGGCTGTTGAGTTTATCTACCGACAGTTGCGTAATGCTGAACCGCCTGATGAAGAAACAGCACGGGGTATCATCGAAAAATTATTCTTCTCTGATAAACGTTATGATTTGGGAGAAGTTGGTCGTTACCGGATCAATAGGAAACTTAACTTGTCGATAGCTGAAGATACCAAGGTTCTTACCAAAGAAGACATCATTTCAATCATCAAATACCTGATTGAGCTTGCCAACAGCAAAACTGAAGTGGACGACATTGACCACCTCAGTAACAGACGTATCCGTACGGTTGGCGAACAGCTTTACAGTCAGTTTGGAGTTGGTTTGGCCCGTATGGCACGGACCATCCGCGAACGTATGAATGTTCGTGACAATGAGGTATTTACACCTACCGACCTGATCAACGCCAAAACATTGTCCTCTGTTATCAATTCATTCTTTGGCACCAATCAACTGTCGCAATTCATGGATCAAACCAATCCGCTGTCGGAGGTTACGCATAAAAGACGTATCTCTGCCTTGGGACCAGGAGGTTTGTCGCGAGAGCGTGCCGGATTTGAGGTGCGCGACGTACACTATACACACTATGGTCGGTTGTGTACGATCGAAACACCCGAAGGTCCGAATATCGGATTGATATCTTCACTTTGTGTTTATGCAAAGATCAATAGACTTGGCTTTATCGAAACACCCTACCTCGAAGTTGATGAAGGTAAGATCGACATGAAGAAAGACCCAATTTATCTGAGTGCCGAAGAAGAAGAAGATAAAATTATTGCCCAGGCAAGTACGCCAATAAGCGAAACTGGTCAATTTCTCGAAGAGAACGTAAAAGTACGTTATCTGGCTGACTATCCAATTATCGATCGCACAAAGGTTGACCTTATTGACGTAGCCCCCAACCAGATTGCTTCGATAGCAGCTTCTCTCATCCCATTCCTCGAACACGATGATGCCAACCGTGCCCTTATGGGCTCAAACATGATGCGTCAGGCTGTTCCATTGATGAGGCCCGAAGCACCTATTGTAGGAACTGGAATTGAAGGTAATGTAGCTCGCGATAGTCGTGTGCTGATTCATGCCGAAGGCGAAGGTGAAGTACTATTCGTTGATGCAGAAAAAATTACCATTCGTTACAATCGCTCTGACGAAGAAAAGCTGGTTAGCTTTGATGATGACATCAAAACTTACCGCCTGACCAAATATGCCCGTACCAACCAAAATACCAGCGTAAACCTTAAACCCATCGTCAAACGTGGCCAACAGGTTTCGAAAGGACAGGTGCTCTGTGAAGGCTACGGAACTGAAAATGGCGAACTGGCCATTGGCCGCAACCTGATGGTGGCTTTCATGCCCTGGAAAGGCTATAACTTTGAGGATGCCATCGTTATCAGCGAAAAAATCGTCAAGGAAGATATCTTCACTTCGGTGCATATTGAAGAGTTTAGTTTGGAAGTGCGCGATACAAAACGTGGCATTGAAGAACTTACCAATGATATCCCCAACGTAAGTGCTGATGCAACCAAAGATCTGGACGAAAACGGTTTGATCCGTATTGGTGCAGAGGTGAACGAAGGCGATATCCTGATTGGAAAAATCACCCCTAAAGGCGAAAGCGATCCCACACCTGAAGAAAAACTCCTCAGAGCTATCTTTGGCGACAAGGCCGGTGACGTGAAAAATGCTTCGCTCAAAGCACCACCATCAATGAAAGGTGTGGTGGTTGATAAAAAACTATTCTCCAGGGTTATCAAAGACCGTAAATCTAAAGTTAAAGACAAAGACATCATTAGTGATCTGGATGCTAATCAGAACAAAGAGTCAACTATACTCAAAAACAAACTGATTGATAAGCTTACAGTATTACTGAATGGTCGTACAAGTCAGGGTGTCTTTAATAACTTTAAAGAAGAAGTTGTTCCGAAAAAAGCCAAATTCACGCAAAAAATTCTACAGGGAATTGACTATTTGAACGTGAATCCAAACAAATGGACGACTGACAAGGAACGTAATGAAATGATCAAGCAATTGATCAATAATTACAATATCAAATATAAAGAGATACTGGGCATTTACAACAGGAAGAAGTTTGTTGCCAGTGTTGGCGATGAGCTTCCGAATGGTATCGTGCAAATGGCTAAAGTTTATGTGGCCAAAAAACGCAAGCTCAATATTGGAGATAAAATGGCCGGACGTCACGGGAACAAAGGTATTGTAGCACGTATCGTGCGTGAAGAAGACATGCCTTTCCTCGAAGACGGAACACCAGTAGATATTGTATTGAATCCGCTGGGCGTACCTTCCCGTATGAACCTCGGACAGATTTATGAAACTGTACTGGGCTGGGCTGGCAAAAAGTTAGGTGTAAAATTTGCTACGCCTATCTTTGATGGTGCCTCCATTGATCAAATAAACGACTACCTGACAAAAGCCGGCTTACCCGAAAACGGAAGTGTTTATTTGTATGATGGCGGAACGGGCGAACGTTTTGATCAGCCGGCAACTGTAGGCTACATTTATATGTTGAAGCTTCACCATATGGTTGACGACAAGATGCATGCCCGCTCGATAGGACCTTATTCATTGATCACACAACAACCACTGGGTGGTAAAGCACAGTTTGGTGGTCAGCGTTTTGGTGAGATGGAGGTTTGGGCACTCGAAGCTTTTGGTGCCAGCAATATCTTACAGGAAATTCTTACAGTAAAATCAGATGATGTGGTAGGCCGTGCCAAAGCATACGAAGCCATCGTGAAAGGCGATAATATGCCAGTGCCCGGAATACCGGAATCATTTAATGTGCTAATCCACGAGCTGCGTGGCTTAGGCCTCGAAGTTACCTTCGACTAATGATATCATGTACAGCCTTCGGATGAGGGCTGTACTTAACCGTTCTTTTAACTAAACAGATCCAAATTTATGGCTTTCAGAAAAGACAATACAAACAGCAGCTTTTCTAAAATAACGATCAGTCTTTCCTCTCCGGAAGCAATTCTGGAACGCTCAAGTGGCGAGGTATTGAAACCGGAAACCATTAATTACCGCACCTATAAGCCCGAACGTGATGGCTTGTTCTGCGAGCGAATTTTTGGCCCGGTAAAAGACTGGGAATGTCATTGCGGAAAATACAAACGTATTCGCTATAAAGGCATTGTTTGCGACCGTTGTGGTGTTGAGGTAACAGAAAAGAAAGTTCGCCGCGAACGCATGGGACATATTCAACTCGTTGTTCCGGTTGCACATATCTGGTATTTCCGCTCTCTCCCAAATAAAATTGGAGCTTTGCTTGGCCTTCCAACCAAGAAGCTCGACATGATCATTTACTACGAACGTTATGTTGTAATCCAGCCTGGTATCAAAGAGCAGGATGGCATTCAATACATGGATTTCCTCACTGAAGAAGAATACCTCGATATTGTTGAAGCCCTGCCAGCTGACAACCAGCATCTTCCAGATGAAGACCCGAATAAGTTTATCGCTAAAATGGGTGCCGAAGCCATCCATGATTTGCTTGCAGGCCTTGATTTGGACAAGATTTCGTTCGATTTGCGTCATAAAGCAAACACAGAAACATCACAACAGCGTAAAGCCGACGCACTCAAGCGTCTTCAGGTTTTTGAAGCTTTCCGCGATGCCAGGTCTCGTATCGAAAATCGTCCGGAATGGATGATCGTGAAAGTAGTTCCGGTTATCCCACCCGAACTCAGGCCTTTGGTGCCACTCGATGGCGGACGTTTTGCCACTTCCGACCTCAACGACCTGTATCGCAGGGTCATCATTCGCAACAACAGGTTGAAACGATTGATCGAAATCAAAGCACCTGATGTGATCATGCGTAACGAAAAACGTATGCTTCAGGAAGCTGTCGATTCTTTATTTGACAATTCGCGCAAAGCTAGTGCTGTTAAAACAGAATCAAACAGACCACTTAAATCACTCAGCGACAGCCTGAAAGGTAAACAAGGCCGTTTCCGGCAGAACCTGCTTGGAAAACGTGTTGACTACTCCGGCCGTTCGGTAATTGTGGTAGGCCCCGAGTTGAACCTCAACGAATGTGGATTGCCAAAAGATATGGCTTCGGAGCTTTTCAAGCCTTTTATTATTCGTAAAATGCTTGAAAGAGGCATTGTGAAAACAGTGAAATCGGCCAAAAAAATAGTTGACAGAAAAGACCCTGTCGTTTGGGATATCCTCGAAAACATTTTGAAAGGCCATCCCGTTTTGCTCAACCGTGCTCCTACCCTTCACAGGCTTGGTATCCAGGCTTTCCAGCCCAAGCTGGTCGAAGGTAAAGCCATTCAGCTTCACCCACTCGTTTGTACGGCCTTCAACGCCGACTTTGATGGTGACCAGATGGCTGTTCACGTGCCACTGGGCAATGCAGCAGTTTTGGAAGCTCAAATTCTGATGCTGGCCTCGCACAACATCCTGAATCCGGCTAATGGCGCACCAATTACAGTTCCTTCGCAGGACATGGTTTTGGGCCTGTATTACATCACCAAACCCAGAAAGAGCACAGAAGAGCATCCTGTAAAAGGTGAAGGCAAAAAATTCTATTCATCCGAAGAAGTTATCATTGCCTACAACGAAAAACGCGTTGATCTCCATGCGATTGTGTATGTAAAAACCAAGATTCGCGAAAAAGGAAAACTGGTTGAGACCATGCTCGAAACTTCGGTTGGGCGTGTGTTATTCAATGAAGTGGTGCCTGAAGAGTTCGGTTTTGTAAATCAACTTTTGACCAAAAAATCACTTCGCGATATCATTGGTGATATGGTGAAACGCCTTGGAACAGCTGCTGCTGCACAATTCCTTGACGATATCAAGAACCTTGGCTTCCAGATGGCTTACAGAGGAGGACTTTCCTTTAACCTGGGAAATGTGATGGTCCCGACTGTTAAAGAAGAACTCATTGCCCAAGCAAATGAAGAAGTTTCGGAAGTGCTGGCCAACTACAATATGGGTTTCATCACCAACAACGAACGCTACAACCAGATTATTGACATCTGGACACACACCAACTCCCGCCTCACAAACACTGTGATGCAACAACTTTCGCAGGACGATCAGGGATTCAATCCGGTTTATATGATGCTGGATTCAGGAGCGAGGGGATCAAAAGAACAGATTCGTCAGCTGTCTGGTATGCGTGGTCTGATGGCAAAACCGCAAAAATCTGGTGCTTCAGGAGGCGAAATCATCGAAAATCCGATTTTGTCAAACTTTAAAGAAGGGCTTTCGGTACTTGAGTACTTTATCTCAACCCACGGTGCCCGTAAAGGTTTGGCCGATACAGCTCTGAAAACAGCAGATGCCGGTTACCTCACACGTCGTTTGGTTGATGTGGCACAGGATGTGGTGATCACCGAAAAAGACTGTGGAACTTTACGCGGACTTACAATTTCTGCCCTCAAGAAAAGCGAAGAGGTTGTTGAAACACTTTACGATCGTATCCTTGGGCGTGTAGCCTTACACGACATCTATCATCCGCAATCTGGTGAGCTGATCATTCAGGGAGGCGAAGAAATCACTGAAGAAATTGCAGCGATCATCGAAGAATCACCCATCGAACAGGTTGAAATTCGCTCGGTACTTACCTGCGAATCAAAACGAGGTGTTTGTGCCAATTGTTATGGCCGTAACCTGGCTTCGGGCAAGCTGGTACAAAAAGGTGAAGCAGTTGGTGTAATCGCAGCGCAATCTATTGGTGAGCCTGGTACACAGCTTACTTTGCGTACCTTCCACGTTGGGGGTACTGCTTCCAACGTTGCAGTATTATCGAAGATTGAAGCAAAATTTGATGGTGTCCTCGAAATAGATGAACTGCGCTCAGTTGATTTCAGCAAAGATGGAAAAGACTATGAAATAGTATTAGGGCGCTCCGCTGAAATGAAGATTATAGATAAGAAAACAGGCGTAATCCTCACATCATCCAACATACCTTATGGTGCCAATCTTTATATTAAAAATGGCAGCGAAGTTAAAAAAGGTGATTTTATCAGCGACTGGGACCCATACAATGCTGTGATTCTCTCGGAATATGAAGGAAAAATAAGCTTTGAAAATATCATCGAAGGCGTTACCTATCGCATCGAGTCGGACGAACAAACCGGCTATAACGAAAAGGTAATCATCGAAACCCGTCAACGTGCCAAGAATCCGACAATCAAGATTCTCGACAAAAACAATGAAGTTGTCAAAGCTTACGATATCCCAGTAGGCTCCCATATCATTGTTGACGAAGGCGATCAGATCAAAGCCGGAGGTATGTTGGTCAAGATTCCGCGTGCTATTGGTAAATCGGGTGACATCACCGGTGGTTTGCCACGCGTAACCGAGCTGTTTGAGGCACGTAATCCCTCTGAGCCTGCGGTAGTTTCTGAAATTGATGGTGTTGTTTCGTTTGGCAAAAAGCTAAAACGTGGCAACCGCGAAGTTATCGTAACTTCAAAAACCGGAGAAGAAAAAAGCTACCTTATCGCTACCTCAAAGCAGATTCTGGCTCAGGAAAACGACTTCGTAAAAGCCGGTACTCCACTTTCGGAAGGTGCTATCACTCCTTCGGACATACTGTCGATCAAAGGACCAATGAAGGTTCAGGAATATATCGTAAACGAAGTACAGGAAGTATATCGATTGCAGGGTGTGAAGATAAACGATAAGCACTTTGAGGTAATTGTGCGACAAATGATGCGCAAAGTAGAAGTGGAAGATCCGGGTGATACCCGTTTCCTCGAAGGTGAATTAATTAACAAAATTGATTTCCAGGAAGAAAACGATGAAATCTTTGGCAAAAAAGTTGTCATCGATCCGGGCGATTCTGATAACCTCCTTCAAGGACAAATTATCACTGCCCGTAAACTACGCGATGAGAACTCACTGCTGAAACGAAAGGACAAAAAACTGGTTGAAGCCCGTGAAGCCAAACCTGCTACAGCCTTCCAGGTATTGCAGGGTATTACACGCGCCTCGCTGCAAACCAACAGCTTTATCTCAGCCGCTTCGTTCCAGGAAACAACCAAGGTGCTCACCTTAGCTTCTATCAATGCCAAGTCAGATGAGCTGATGGGCTTGAAAGAAAATGTGATCGTTGGGCATAAGATTCCTGCCGGTACAGGCCTGCGCGAATACGAAGATTTGATCGTAGGTTCACGTGCTGAGTACGATGCCGTGATGGAAGCAGCATCCCGCACTTTGAAACCGGAAGTTGAGAAAAAATAAATATTTTCAATAACATTTAAAGCAGGTAGGACGTTGCTTAAGCAGCAGACCTACCTGCTTTTTTAAAACCAATAATTATGGCTGAACAAAAAACTAAAAATCAAATGAGTATCGAATTGAGTGAAGAAGTAGCTGAAGGTATCTATTCCAATCTGGCTATCATCACCCATTCGCACTCAGAGTTTATCATTGATTATGCCAAGCTGATGCCCGGCGTACAAAAAGCAAAAGTAAAATCAAGAATCATCCTGACTCCGGAACATGCTAAACGACTATTTAAAGCTTTGGCCGATAACTTAAAGAAATATGAGTCAGTTCATGGCCCGATAAAAGATGCTCCTGCCCATGAAAACATACCCTTCAATTTGGGCGGACCGACTGCAGAAGCATAACTACAAACAATTACGACATAAAAAAAAGGTGAAGCTAATCCAATTAACTTCACCTTTTTGTTTATAAATCAATGCTTATTTCACAGCCATTAATGCTGCTTCATAATCAGGCTCCTCTACAATTTCGGGAACTTGCTCGGTGTAAACAACTTTTCCTTCTTCATCCAACACAACTACGGCACGCGAATGTAAGCCGGCCAAGGGTCCATCTGCAATAGTTACACCGTATTTCTCGCCAAAGCTGCCATCCCTAAAGTCGGAAGCATTAACTACATTATTCAAGCCCTCAGTGCTGCAAAAACGATTGTGTGCAAAAGGCAAATCTTTTGAAACACAAACAACTACTGTGTTTTCGAGATTTGAGGCCTCCTGATTGAACCTCCTCACCGATGCTGCACAAACATCAGTATCCAGGCTGGGAAAAATGTTAAATACTACTTTCTTTCCTTTCAAATCATCCAGGCTTAACTGTGAAAGATCAGTCTTAACTAGTTTAAAATCAGTTGCTTTGCTGCCTTTTGCCGGCAGATTGCCCACTGTGTGAATCTGATTTCCTTTGAGTGTTATTGTTGCCATAAAATTCAGTTTTATATTTCTTAGATAAACAAGCCATTGCAGAACATGTTCAAAACAAAATTAACTTCTTATCAAATCGAGAAAGATATGATTTTAGGCAAAAAGATAATCTTCACAACTTTAACTGCTATTTTATTGTATGACAGATTGAATGACCTTAATCAAAACCATAAATGCCTGACACAGTTGAATCGGAATTAAAAAAATGAAGAACAAATTTTGGACAACTGAACTCCCCTATTATAACTGAAAAATCTACCGACTACGAATTCTATTATATTTGTGTCATATAACAAGCAAACATCTCATGAAGGCCGGCTATTTCAATTTATATTTTTTGCTGTTAGTATTGCTGCTTTCCTTCGACAGTACTGCAATTGGACGATCGCGCCCTATTGCCTCTATCCCATTCAAAATGTCGGGAACTTATATTGTTGTTCAAACCAGCATCAACGGTGGGCCATTACTGGAATTGATATTTGATACAGGGGTGCGTCATACCATTATCACTGAATTGTATGAAAAGGACAGTATTAACATCCAATTAGAGAAAAGGCAAGCCATTTACGGACTTGGTGAGGACAAATCTGTTTATGCACTGGTTAGTTCAAATAACGAGCTTTCGCTGGGGAAGCAACAACTCCATGACAAAACTATTTATGTCATCGAAGAAGATATTTTTGGCCTTTCGGCACAAAACGGGCGCAAAATAAACGGACTATTGGGAAACGCCATAATGGAGCATCATGTTGTGGAGGTGAATTATACCGCAAGCCGCCTCCGTTTTTATCACTCAGAAGGCTTCACACCTCCCCGCAATTATATCTCCTGTCCGCTCCTGATCGAAAACAATAAAATCTATCTGACCATGACTATGCTTGATGAGCATGGCCAAACACGCACAATTAAAATGCTCATTGATTCAGGAGCCCAGCTGAATGCATGGTTCAAAACCAATAAAGGCGATCATTTGCCAAAAAACAAGGTAAAAGCACGTATTGGCGAAGGTTTTAGTGGGGAAATAAGGGGTCATCTGGCACGAATACCACGCATCTGTCTGGAAGATTATTGTTTTCAAAATCCTATTGTTGCCTTCCCTGATTCGAGCACCATTTCTGAGATTTACCTGAACTCCGACCGCGATGGCACCTTAGGCTCTGAGCTGCTTGCCCGATTCAACTACTTCATCGACATGGACAAAAAAATGCTGTACATAAAGCCAAACGGAAACTACAAAGCTGATTTCAACTATAATATCACAGGAATGGAAATAATCAAATCCCAATATCCATTTCAACAATATGAAGTTATGCATCTTTGGGACGATTCACCGGCCATGAAAGCAGGTGTTCAATTGAACGATGTGCTTTTGAAAATTAATGACCGAGAAATATACAGATTAAGTCTGTCGGAAGTACGAGGATTGTTCAGACGTCCATCGCGCACACCACTCACCTTATTGATTCGTCGAAACAATCAAGTACTGGAGTTGAAAGTTGATATGCGCGACCAGCTTGCTATCATTGACGATTAAAAAGGATTTCAATCTTTCAAAATTCCGGATTACGTGAACACATACAAGTTTAAGCCCAGCTTGAAAAAAGCAAGACATGTAGCGGTAAACATGTGCATATTAATTGTTGGCTCAAATACAAAATATTGGAAAAACTAAAAAACCGACAGACCTTGGCATAATCGAAATAATTTTATGAAGGATGAAACTTTTCCGGAACAATTTTCAGCATTTCCAGGAAACAATTTTTCCATTGATTTGGGGTTAAACAAAAAATTTGAGCGTTTAGATTTACACCAAATTTCTTAGAAATAATTCTGATTTGATTCTTTCCGAATAGTATCTTTAAGGCTGTATTAACTAACATTTCAGGTTTCCTTAAGAAAAATGAGATAAAAGCCAGGTATTTACCTTTAAGTTCATAGTCTAATGATGTCTGCTTTCTATGTATAATCAGCAAGGCAGATTTAACAGTAGGAGGTGGCAAAAAACTTTCAGGGTTTACCTCATATAAGAGTTTTATATCAAAAAAAGTCTGATAAAAAACTGTGATAGGATTGTGAATTCTGTTTGAAATCATCTTTTTGGCCGGTTCAGATTGAAGTACGATTGAACCACCCAAAAAGTTTTCAATGTTATCAAACATCAAAATTTTGAATATTTCCGAAGTAATCCTGTAAGGAATGTTTGAAACCACTTTGAAAGGGCAATTAGGAATTGTAAATGACCTGAAGTCGCACCCAACAATTTGAACGCTTTGATTACTTAAAAACCTATTGCGCAAATACTTAACCAAAGCGAAATCATTCTCGATGGCAATTATTTTATTGGCATTCTTCAATAATTGGACTGTAAAAAAACCTTTGCCTGCACCAATATCCAAAACAGTATCGTGTTGCGTTAGATTTGCTTGTTTAATTGCATCTTTAATTAGCAGTTTATCAATGGTAAAGTGCTGTCCCGAGTAACGAACGGGTAATCTATTTTTTGTCATTAATTCTACTTGTAGGTGAATACTGTTATTCTATTCGAAGAAGTGAATAGACAGTATTACCAAGCAGAGCAACTATGACAGAACTATGCTGGTTAACAGCAAGTTAATACCATAAATTATTCATAAACTGATTGTCTTGACCTGAAAAGAATGATTGGATTTATATCAGGACTGCCTATCACTTAGATAGATGTCCAAGGTCTGCTATAGTACATATCGTAAATGTCTAAAATGTTTGACTGCAAAACTATTGACTTTGCCTAGAAAAACAAAACAAAAATCGAAAGTAAACAAAGCCGAACGTGCACAAAAAATAAATTCTGACATATAACACCCTGAACTTCGCAGAACCCACTTTAGGTGATAAAAAAATCCTCCGACAAAAAAGCTCACCGGAGGATTTCATAGTAACAATTAGGTCAACGGACTAAAAATTCATTCTCAACGAAAAAATGAAATTTCTGCCCGATGCTACAAGTCCCGAACTATAAGGCATATAGCGCTGATCAGTTATATTCTCGATGCCACCGCTAAAAGTAAACATATCATTGATACGTTTCATGGCTTTAAAATTCAGTGTGTACCACCCGGGAGAATATGGATTTCCATCGCTATCAGCAGGATACAAATAGTCCTTTGAAATCTCTGATTCAGGCATATCTTTAAAGGGCACTTCCTGTGCATATTGGGCATATAAATCAAGACGCAACCCCCTGTGTTTGTAGCTCAGCCTGGTAATGCCGAAAACAGGAGCCGAGTGTCGCAAAGGACTCTTCGATCCATCGTCCAACTCCTCCTCGCCTTTCTGCCAGGTTAGATGACTAAACAAGCTAAAGCCATTCTCCATCTTCCATTCAGCAGCAATCTGCAGCCCATAAACCGTAGCTTTGGCCGCATTTTGAATGGCTTGTACCTTACTTAATTCGCCGTCATACATGATGCTGTCCAAACCGTTGAATAAAAAGTCACGACGCACCATAGCCTGATCAAGTAAGGTGTAGAAGGCTGAAATATCTATCTTTACACGATCGGCAAAGACCCGTGCCAGGTCAAATTCAGCATTATATGCATACTCAGGTTTGAGGTCAGGATTTGGAACAACAACTGCTCCCGGCTCCGAATCAAACACCTTGCCGATGTCATCCACATTTGGCGCCCTGAATCCTGTTGATACTCCGGCCCGAACTATCCATTTTTCGTTGGGTCTGTAGTTAAAACCCAGGCTACCGGTGAGAGCCCCGTCCTGATTTTCAGTGTTAACAAAAGGAAACTTGTAAAAGGTGGTGTCAAAAGTAGCGTTCATCGAAAAGTAATTGTAGCGTGCCCCAGCCTGAATCATACTTTTGTCTGACAATTCGTACTGATAAATGGCAAACAAGGCAGCCGAAAGCCAATCGGACTGCGGATAGCGAGCCGGGCCTTTCTGGCTTGTCAGGGCTATGATATCCCTGTCAATTCCACTCGATTCCACATCGTTGAATACCAGTTCGGCACCATACAACAATCTCGATCGCTCGTTCAAGGTCTTCCTTAAGTCAAAATTGAGCGCATAGGCATTCACCTTTTCAAATCGCTCATAAAGCACTGCACCCATGAAATCTCTGTCGTGACGGCTTTCTTCGAATTGCTGCGCAGAAAGATTCAACACAAACTCATCGAAAAGTCTGCGTTCCTTTTGGTGTGTTATGCTGAAGCGATTTACCAGCCATTTTTGTGGTCCGTAATACCATTCGGCACTCCGCGGAAGTCCGTTTTTATAACGCAAAAGCCTGTCATAACGACTATAATTTGTTGTATTGGAATAGATTAATCCATATTCAAAGTTCCAATACTCATTAGGTTGAAAAGCCAACTTCTGCATAAAATGACCCATTTCAAAGCCCGATGGTACCTGAAGCTGCTGATCTTCATTCTGAAAAACAACATCAGTGCCATTGATTCGCTTCACATATTCTTTACGCAGGTAAAAATCCGGGCCATCCGAACCCATTCGCAAATCGCCAAAACGATTGAAAGTGAAAGAAGTAACTGACGAAAGCTTTTGGCTTCCAACACGTACATCCACATGAGAGGTAATTTCATTATTAGCTGAAGAAAAGCGCGTAGCAGCACTTCCGTTCACCAAAATTTTGTCATCTTTCGCAAATCTTGGTTTCAGGGTCGAGAAATTCATCACACCACCAATAGCATCGCTTCCGTACATCACTGAACCTGGGCCATAAAGCACCTCTGCCTGATCGATCAAAAACGGATCTATATTAATGATATTCTGAATATTACCACTTCTGAAAATGGCGTTATTCATACGCACACCATCCACGCTGATCAGCAATCTGTTGGTGGCAAATCCCCGAATCATCGGACTTCCTCCACCCTGCTGACTTTTCTGAATAAACACCTCACCACTGGCACCCAGCAAATCAGCTGCTGTTTGCGGATTACTAACCTGAATCTCTTCAGGACGGATACTGGTAACACGACTGGTAAGCTCTCTCCTCGATTGCGCCCATCGTGTAGCACTTACAATTACCTCGTCAAGGGAATAATTTAAGGCCTTTAAACCAATCACAAATTCCTGTCGTTTCAATAGATCCCAGCTTACAATCCTGGTTTCGAAGCCAATACTTGAGAAATAAATACTATCCAGCTCACTAAACATCGAAACATCAGCTATGCCGGATTCATTGGTCAAAGAAGATAATTTTGGAGAAATGGTACTGATCGTAACGAATTCAATCGGAACACCTGATTTCTGTTCAATTACCTTAACAGTCTGGGCATTAAGGTTATAACATAGCATACTTACAAAAAGCAGCCCCATGTACTTTTTTAACATAGTTTTAAAAGAATAAAGTTATTAACTGGTTAAACTAAAACGTAATATCTATAACCAGTTGAATTGAGGAGGGTGCTCGATATGCTGAATAGGTTGATAACTATATTGATCGATAAAATACTGAAAACCTGTAATATAAATCATACCAATTTCGAAGTCGGGGCTTGCCGGCTTCCCTGCAAACCAGTGAAACGAAATGCTATGGTGGGATGAAGCAGCCGCTAAACCCGAATCGGGTTGAAAAGCCCTGGCCAGGGCAATTTTTTGCTTCAATACCTTGGTTTCCTTATAATCAGGATACACCAAAAACCAGGTTTGATGCGCCTCGGGAAAGGAACTTACAATGTCGTACATAATCCCGTCCCACACAAATTCTGTCGCATGGATGCGGACAAAGCGCGTACCTCTCCCCTCAAGCTCATCCTTTGGAATCGCAATATATTTCAATGCTTTTGTTTCATGCCTTTGCTTCATCTCAACCAAGGCATCTGAGCGTGCTTCAGCTTGTTCATGATGTAATTGCCTCATCAGCTGAAAAGGCAATACAAGAGAAACTAGCATTAAGAAACTAAATAAAAGCGTTACAATCCTTGACACACTGCAAAAATAAAGTAATACTTTTAAAACAAATCAAAATAATCACAAACAAGTCGGGGTGCTACTTTCCTGAAATACTGTAACTATCTGAAATTATGGAATCAACGTTACAATAGCCTGCCAATGAATACCAATATATCCAGCTCAAAGATCAAGCAGCTAAAAAATATTGCTCACTCTATTTAATTCGTTTTCAATAATTTACTGAATGACCAGTTTTTCCCTAATTAGGCTGCTGCCATCAAATAATTCGATCACATATACCCCTTTCTTCAGGAAGCTGATATCAAGCTTTTCTTTAGCATGCCACTCGCCCCGACTGTAAACCAATTTACCATCCAACTGGTACAGTTTTACTGCATCAAATGTTTTTGGTTCGGGGCAATCAAACCAGAAAACTCCTGATCCGGGATTGGGATAAATCTGAACCTCAGAATTTGTTGCGACAACAGTATTTACATCCATAATTGTTGCAGTAGCCGGAAAAGTGATGTAATCGACCCAGGCACAATCGCTACCCTCGCTCATGCTGATGTCTTTTGAATAAACCCATTTCAAAGTATGCTGACCTTCAGGAATTTCCACTGTGATCAATTCCCAATCTTCCTCGCCCGACCATTGTCCGAGCCGTGTATCGTCCACATAGAAGCTCAGGTAGTCATATCCCGATTCTGAGGAAACTTTTCGGTAAAAACTGATCTCGTCCTGCATCCAGATATACATATTGATCTTTAGCTCTGAAATTTGATTGTGAGTAATTGTTGCAGATTTAGCAGCATAACTTCCTTCATACACCACATCATCAACAATTTGCCAGTTCCGGCCCAATTCCTGAATCCATTCATAAGCTGTGAAGTCGCCGGTTTCAAAATCTTCAATCTGCAAACCAATTGACATTGGCCACGACCAGCCATCATCATACCATTCATAGCCTACCGGACAATCTAATAAAGCACTCAGCACCACTATGGTACCCTGAGGAGCATATTCATCCACATGTACTGTATAATTCACATCGAAGGATTCACCTGGATACAAACTTCCTATGTCTTGATTGCCATTTTCGATGGTGAGCCATTCCGATGCATATTCGCTCAAACTGATCGAGATATCATGTGCAGCACTTGTTCCATTATTGCCACCAAAAACATGGAATTGAACTGTTTCGCCGGCATCCAGCATACCGTTTTGATTGCCTGATTCATCGACAATTTCATAATGAGAAATATGATTTATTGGGATAAGAATCTCCAAATCAAAATGATCATTCCAGCTTTCATCTCCCGAAGTTAGCACCATTTCAATTCCGATAGCATAATCTGGTGGAACAAATGTCGAAATTTCCAGTAAAAACACGTCTTCCAGGCTTATGGTTTCACCCGCAGCGATGGTGCCTATTTCAAGCTCAGATTCCAAAACAGTTACAATCCAATCATCCTCAACACTGATTTGTGCCATAACGTTTTCGATATCCTCTGAGCCAATATTTTTGATTCCGATATTCAGGCTGACAGTTTCACCATAATCGGCTTCACCGTTGGCATTTCCCTGCTCATCCACCACTTCCATGCTTTCCCAAATAAGGTAAGGACCCTCGTTGGGAATGATCGTAACTGGCAGTTCCAATGGCAAAATATTCTGGCCAACTAAAACCAGACTTGCCTCGCCGGTTTCATTCAAAGCCTGATCAAAAACGATCACAGCATTACCATTGGCATCTGTTTCGCCAACACCCAAAATTTGTCCATTCTGTCGCAGATGACAGCGATATCCTGCCAGTGGTTCGCCGGCATAGCTCACAGCGAAAGACGTTTCTGTTATTCCAATAATTAACTCAGCCATGTAATCAACTTCAGGTTCAAAAGGCTCTGAAGTCCAAACACTTAACATAGGATCACCCAAAATATTTAAATCATAGAAATTCCAGCGCAGAGCACCCTCTTCCCATTGGCCAGGTGCTGTTACCCAGGGTGCTGTTTCTATTTTTGACTCCCTTAAAGCCAGTCCCAGATAAGGAATATTGTCAGTATAAAATGCATCTGTCATTTCGCGGTGCAAATGCGCAGCAGGGCCTTCTGTCTGGCCTTCGTTGAACCAGCCATAACGCGAATTCCCGATCACTGCAACAGCAAAATTTTCTATCAGCACCATTTTTTCCAGAATACAATCGTTGTAATCAAAAGCTCCGCAATCGCAGCCATGAGTGTGCAAGAGTGTAAAGTTGTGATCAATCCCATTGGTTACAGCAAAATTAGTTGCAGTAATATCAGCGTTATCCAAATGTGCTACATAAGTCTGGCTGGCATGACCCACATGATGCACAAACTGTTTACCCAGATTGATGCTGTTAATCAAATCACTACCTGACCAATAATTATCGTATTCATACATTCTTTCAACAACATACGATTCAGGAATACCATTGGTGGTGTAGCCATTTTCATCTGTTTCACCTACCAGAAGCTCAAGATAATCACGTCCCCAGGTATCTGGATTATTGTAGAGATTTTCGCCGGCAAACATTGGTTTTTCCAACTCACCCAATACGGGCTGCTGCTGATACATAAGAATTTTATTGAGCATATTATCCAATTCGGCAACATTACCAAATGGCATTCGGGCTACACCAATTTCGGGCAGCAAATCATCCTCACCGGGCTCGCCCCAACGATCGTCATCATCTTCGTTCCAGGTTCCGTCGAGGGCTGCATAATACAAGTCAGCAGGAATATTATCGGTGGAATAGCCGCTTCCGGACTCCACATAACAATAAAAACCACGCGCCGGAACGATATCCACATCGCCACCCAACAACAGGCTGTGAATGCCGGTTTCGTTGTATTTTTCAATCACATAATTTCGGATCTTCTCCTGTAGATCAATGCCATTTCCATTAGATGAGATTGTTTCTATTGTGACAATTTCGGAAGTAAAACCCCTTTCGAGCAGAAATTCCTGATAAACCTCAAACTGTTCTGCGTAAATCTCCTCTGTAACAATCAATAAATCAGTCTCGGGCACCACACGGGAGCTCAGTTCAGACTGTTTATATTGTTCAATCAATGCCGGATTCTGAGCCATTCTTTCAGCAGTAATTAATTGCATTGAACCAGCATTAAAAGCCACATCTAAAGCCGAACGAACCGGTGCAGTTTCAACTCTAACGATCACTTCATTTGCATAATAAACAGTCTGATCAGCCGGAATATACTGTAAAGGCGTGATCGTGCTCAAGGCAAAACCCATTCCATTAAACCAGGAAGTCAAGAGTTTTCCGTGCGCTTTCTTGGGATAAACTGTTTCAGATGCATAAATTTTTTCGTCTTTCACAAAAGCAAATTCACGTTTTTCAGAAAGCGGCCTCGAAGGCTGATAAGGCACAAGCAAATGCTTTGTTTCAAGTGGAATAAAGTCACCATAAATCACCTCAAGAGCAACAGCTTCCTGTCCGGGAGGAAGCAACAAACTAATACTTTTCCAGGGCAAAACAGGTTGTCCGGGCAGGGCAGACAAAAAACAACCTTCAAAAAATATATTATCACCCTTTGAAGTGCTAACAATTTGAGGGTCATCAAAATAAAAGGTCTTTTCGACAAATTGAGCATCAACAAATGTGCTGGACATTAGGAATGACAGCAAAACCAATAAACGTTTCATAGGTTTGGAATTCAAAATTCAATTGTGGTTAACTATGCGTCAAAGTTAAGCTTTCATCTATAACAAGCCTCTCATTGAGCCCTTTAGATTGATTCTAAATAAACATTCGGATGATTTTTTTAGAAACATTCACTTCTATTGTGCTATTTAATTTCGCAACAGCTCAACATTTTGATTAATCTGAAAGGATGATTTCATATAGAAACAGCTTAGTGTTTTACCGGGAAGTGAGAAATATCAAACTTTTCGCGCAACATCAAAACCCCAATTCAATTACTTTTGTTGGAGCTTCAATCAAGATTAATAATGACATACCTTTCTGCCTACTTAAACGAACTTTGGGAATTAACGGTTGAAATATCACCATATCTGCTGTTTGGTTTTCTATTTGCAGGAATTCTCAGGGTATATTTTCCTCAGCGATTATTAAATAAGTATATGGGCAAATCGAGTCCGGCAGCAGCATTAAATGCCAGTTTGCTTGGTGTTCCCATGCCACTTTGTTCGTGTGGCGTTATTCCAACCGGGATCTCACTCTTCAGAAACGGAGCTTCCAGAGGCAGCACAAATTCCTTCCTGATTTCAACTCCACAAACAGGAATCGATTCCATTTTGGTAACCTATTCCATGCTCGGATTACCCTTTGCGATTATTCGTCCTATAGTGGCATTAACGACAGGCATTGCAGGCGGAATGCTCACCAACTGGCTTATTCCTGATCGAGTTTCAAATGCAGTATCAGCCAATGTTTTTGAGGCCGAAAAGGAAAGACCTTCTGTCTTGGGAAGGCTCAAACTAATGCTGAATTATGCTTTCGTTAGTTTTCTGCAGGACATAATGAAATGGCTGATTATTGGTTTGCTGCTTGCTGCGCTGGTATCAGTTATTATTCCGGATTCATTTTTTGAACAATACATTGGCAACAGTATTTTGGAAATGTTGGTCATATTGATTGCGAGCGTTCCGCTTTATGTTTGTGCCACAGCGTCAGTACCTTTGGCTGCCGTTCTGCTTTTGAAAGGGCTTTCGCCGGGTGCTGTCCTGGTATTTTTGATGGCCGGACCAGCCACCAATGCCGCCACGATGACAGTGCTCTGGAAAACGCTTGGCAAAAAATCTACCTTAATTTATTTGGCTACTATCATTGGAGGATCATTGTTGTTTGGCTTTCTGATCAATCAACTACCATCAGCATGGTTTGCTGTATCATTGCCTGGTGCCGGGCACGAGCATCACCTGATCCCCGAATGGCTTCAGCTGTCTTCAACTATATTGCTAATGCTATTGCTTGCCAATGGTTTCTACCAGAAATACATCAAAAAAACGACCTTAAAAACAGAAAATATGGACACACACAAAAACTTCTCACTTTTCAGCGTGCAAGGAATGGATTGTAATCACTGCAAAAACAGTGTTGAATTAAATCTAAGTAAATTACCTCAAATACAATCTGTTGAAGCAGATTTGAAAACACAAACTATAAAAATTGAAGGAAAAGACTTTGATGAGGATGGTATCAAAAAAACAGTAGAATCCCTGGGCTATAAGTTCGGGGGCAAACTATCCTGATTGTAGTTTAACAAACCGTTAATTCTTGAATTTGTGGATCATAAGCTCATTTCAATCATTGAGTTTTCCATATCTTTGATGCCCGAATTTACTCATGAATAATGAAAAACTGCCACCCGCTCATCCTCTTGTTGCTGCTTTTTGTTCAGACAATTTCTGTTAAGAGTCAGCAAAGCTTTTATAGTTGTTATACTGGTGATAATGAGCATTATGAAGTAAGACTTCATCTTGTAAATGCCAGCAATAAACTCAATGCAAGCTTACTATTAAAACGAAAATCAAATACGATTGAGCAGCTTAATCTGACGGGAAGATTAAAACCCGGAGGAGATTTTCATCTGGGAAGCAATTTTGGTGAAGACACCCTTTTGGTCGGTCGCCTCACAAGTTCCAGACTTGAAGCCTATTTTAAAGACAAAACAAACGATTTGGTTTTGATGCATTTACAAGCCGAAGAGCCTTCAAATCACCTGGGTCTGGATGTTGAAACATACGAACAACAGCAAGCCCTTGATTCTGCAAAGGCAGATAGTCCACAGGCCATTTATGAAGGGCAGCTATTAGTTCCAAAAACAAACAATGCGCCATATGACAGTCTTTTCGCACTCCAAAAGAAAGGAAACAAGCTGCAATCTGTAAAGCTGGATGAATTATTATACCTTGAGGCAGAATCTTTTTTTTCTGATTATCAAAAGCTTAACAATTTCGAGGATAAGGACGCACCTGTTTATCAATGGATCAAAAGCAGCGAAGTTGCCGTGCAGTTCAATCAGCAAGGAATTATTTGTTTTTCAACAGCCGATTATGTTTATACCGGAGGTGCGCATGGACTGAGCTCGCAGTGGTTTTTTGTGTTTGATTTGGAGAGGATGGAAAGCTTAACAATGCATGATGTTTTTAAAGCTGAAGCGTTTGCTATTTTGCCATCACTCCTTGAACAATCTTTGAGAAATACCTATCAGGTAGATGCCGACAGCAGCCTTCATTCCGTAGGTTTTTTTTCTGACGAGGTGGATCTTAGCGAAAATTTCTGGTTAAGCGCAGCCGGAATTGGCTTTTATTACAACAGTTATGAAATTGCTCCCTATTCCTTTGGTCATACTTCGGTAGTGTTGCCATTTTCTAAAATCCACGATTTGCTTAAGCCCGAGTTGTACGAACGTTTGAAAGCCATTCAGGCATCATTAAATCCAGGCTTATGAACATTGTTTCGCTCTTCTATGAATTAATGAGTGTGCTCGGCGCACTGGCATTCTTCCTTTTCGGGATGAAGCTCATGAGCGAATCGCTGCAAAAGATTGCAGGTTTCAGGATGCGGCAATATCTTTCGGCCATCACAGCTAACCGCTGGAAAGGACTGCTGACAGGATTTGCAATCACAGGTATTCTGCAATCATCATCTGCTACTACGGTACTTGTGGTGGGATTTGTAAATGCCGGCCTGATCACCATTTTAGATTCTGTCAGCCTGATCATGGGTGCAAATATCGGCACCACCGTAACAGCCTGGCTGATCACTTTTTTTGGTTATTCATTCAATATCAGAGTAATCATTTTGCCTTTGATAGCACTTGTTATTCCTTTATATTTCAGCAATAACTCAAAAAGAAAATCAGTGGCTGAATTTGTTTTGGGTTTTGCGATCTTATTTATCGGACTGCAATTTTTAAGAGACCTACTACCTGATATTCACCGCGAAGCAGGAATATTGGAATTCCTTCGGACAAAAGCCGAAAACAGCTTTCTATCGCTCTTTTTTGCCACTTTGATCGGCATTGGCATCACCCTGCTTATTCAATCCTCCACAGCCACCATCACACTCACCATCGTCCTATTGAGCGAAGGTATGGTAAGTTTTGAAATAGCTGCTGCACTAATCATTGGCGAAAATATTGGCACAACCGCCACAGCAAATATCGCTGCCATCGTAGCTAACCGAAACGCCAAACGAACAGCACTTATCCATACCCTTTTCAATCTTACCGGTGCTCTGCTTATCATCCCTGTTTTTCAATATGTTATGCAGTTTATTGAGGAAATCAAGGAAATTATCCTGCAGTTGAGCGAAAAGGATGCCATACTTGCTGCTCCTCTGAAAGTCAGTTTGTTTCACACTCTTTTCAACCTCAGCAATACATTGATTCTGATCTGGTTCGTAAAACCACTTCAGCAATTGAGTTATGCCATTATACCTCAGAAAAAAAATGAAGAAATTGGAAGAACCCTCAGCCTACACGACAATTTCGTAACGCCTGTTTCTGAACTTTCATTAATTCATCTGGCTAAAGAAATCAGCAAGATGGCTAAAATCAGTCAAAAAATGTTTGATCTGGTTCCAAAATTACTGATGGAGAAAAATCAGGAGGAATACCAAATGCTCAACGATAACATCAGAGCAATGGAACAGGAGGTTGATCAACAAGAGCAAATTTTGATGAACTATCTTGCCAGGCTCACAGAAAGTAAATTAAGCACCGAAAGCTCAAAACTTGTCAATGGCAGCATGATCATTGTGAATAATATCGAAAGTATTGCCGACATCTGCTTTAAGCTTGCAAGGATAATCGAACTCAAAAACAGCCAGAAAGCCTGGTTTAACCAACCGCAACGCGACAGACTTCATCTGATTTTCGAAATCGTGAAAGAAAGCCTGAATCAGATGAAAGCAAACCTTGAAAGACCTCAAAAACCAGATTTAGTGGTGGCTCAACGAATTGAAATCCAATTAAATGACCTGTCTAAAGAGTACATCGAAACCCACCTTACTGACCTCAAGGCCGGTGCCTATCCTTTTAACTCAGGAAATTTTTATCAACAAATTGTGGTTTACTGCGAGAAGGTAGGCGATCATGCCTTTACGGTATCCGAAACACTCAACAGAAGTTATTGATTACCAACCTGATGCTAAAACATCAGCCAGATGAATGGTCTTAACAGGTAGCTTATGCTTGTTGATATAGGCTTCCTGATGCATCAGGCAGGAAAGGTCGGTTGAAACAATAAATTCAGCCTCGGTATCCAAGGCATGATGAACTTTTTGCTCGGCCATAGCAGTAGAAATGGCTTCGTGTTTTACGCTAAAAGCACCTCCAAACCCGCAACAAACCTGACGATCCTTCATTTCGACCAGTTCCAGTCCCTTCACTTTGGATAATAACAAACGTGCCTCATCCTTAAGGCCATATTCGCGCAGGCCGGCACAACTATCGTGAAAAGTAACTTTGTGAGGGAAACTTGCGCCAAAATCTATAAACCGAATTTTATTGACCAAAAAATCTGAAAGCTCAAATAAATTTCTTGTCAACCGTTTATACTCCAGGTGGTTGGCGGTATTATGGAAAAGTTCGTGATAATAATTTCGAACATAACCCGTACAGGAAGCAGAAGGGCTAACCACCGGACGATCGTTCGGAAAATCGCTAAGAAATTTATTGCCCAGCTTTTTGGCATCATCCAAAAATCCACTGTTAAAAGCCATTTGACCACAACAAGTTTGATCGGGATTATAGTGGATGCTCACACCAGCTTTTTCGAGCAGTTTTATCATATTCATTCCTGTCTCCGGATAAAACTGATCAACAAAACAGGGTATGAACAGATCTATTGTCATGGCTTTTTTTGGCAAAATTACATGAATTTTTCACATTTCAATTAAAGCAGGCAATCCAAAAACAAATCAAGAAGTTAGCCTTGGTTGAACAGGCCTGTTTTTCGCATCATCGACCAAAACGCAGGATATGATTTTGCAACCACATCAGGGTCGTCCAGTTGAAGTGCACCTACCTTAAGTGCCAGTGGTGCAAAAGCCATGGCAATGCGATGATCGGCCCAACAATTGATTAGCAGTGGTTTTGAAGCATCAAAAACTGGCAGCTTTTTGTTTGGTTTGAGGATGTAAGAGCCTTTTTCGATTTCCTGAAAAAAAACTTCCAGCTTCAATAATTCGGTCTTTAATGCCAACAATCTGTTCGATTCCTTGTGAACCAGATTATCAAGTCCGGTAAATTTGGCCGTATTTCCCAATCCTGCACAGCTAACAGCCAAAGCAGGCAGCAAATCAGGGTGATGCCGCAAGTCGCACTCAAACGCTGAAACCACCTCACCCTGTTGGAATATCCTCACGCCATCAGGTTCCTGATGTGTTTGAACGCCTAATTGTTCAAACAGCTGTGCAATTACCTTATCACCTTGTAAGGATTCGAGACTCAAATGGTCGAGCACTAATTCACCACCCTTGCTCAGAGCCATCATCTCATACCAGTAAGAGGCAGCACTCCAGTCGGGATGTATCCGAAGACCAACATTTTTATACGGCACAGGTTCAACGATAATCTTGTCGTTTTGCTGTTTCACATCGGCTCCAAAATGTCGCATCAATGCTATGGTCATTTCAATATAAGGCAATGAGCTCTGACTTCCGCCAAGCTGCAAGGTCAGGCCATTTTCCCATTGCGGTGCTGCCAACAGCAATGAAGAAGCAAACTGACTACTTCTGGAAATATCCACAGCAGTCTGTCCTCCGTTAAGCATTTTTCCATGAATGCGTAAAGGCGCAAAACCTTCTTTGCCGGTATAAGAAATATCGGCACCTAAGCTTCGAAGCGATTCAACCAACTCTCCAACAGGCCGTTCCTGCATCCTGCCCGAACCAGTGAGCATCCATTTTCCGGGAAGTGTAGCCAGGTAGGTCAACAGGAAACGAAATACTGTTCCAGCGTTCCCACAATCGATAACCAGTGGAATTGCGGATTGCGAACATTCTTTGATCTGTTTCAGATTAGCTTTTAAAAGCTGCGTGTCTTCGGCATCGCTCAACTGTGTAATCAAACGATCAAAACCACCATAAGCACGAATCATCAGTGCTCTGTTACTTTCACTTTTACTGGTACTCAACTGAATCCTTCCCTTAAGCAGGGTGTGGGTTGGGATAAGAATTTTTGCATTTACCATATCAAAACAATTCGCTGTACCAGATTAAACACTCCCTGAGCTGTTCTGGTTCAACGGTTACATCAAAAACAGGTTTTTTGTTGCTTTCGATGCAAACCATCAAAAGCTCTCTTCCCCTGTTTTTTTTGTCGTGAGAAATGATATCCAGAAGTGTTGTAATGTCAGAAGTGACAATTTTAAATGGCTCAAAATGACGATGATAAAAGCTGACATAATCCTCTAAAACATTGATTTTTAATCCTTTTAACCTAACAGAAAGATACAACTCAGCTACAATCCCGGCTGCAACCGCTTCGCCATGCATCAAGGTTTGTCGTTTGCTCATTGCAAAACTTTCGAACGCATGACCGATAGTATGTCCAAAATTCAGGGTTTTTCTCATCCCGATTTCTGTTGGATCTTCAGCAACCACATTCAGCTTAAACTGTGCGGCTTCGATTATAGCTTCCTGCAGTTGTTGATTCACTGAAAAAGAAAAATTCTCCAAGGGTTTTAACCCTTTCATCGTTAAAAAACCATATTTGATCAATTCGCCCAGGCCTGATTTCCATTGCCTTTCAGGTAGAGTTTTCAAAAAATCTGTCAGCACATAAACCTTAAGAGGCTGATAAAAAACACCAATATGATTTTTATATCCGTCAAAATCAATTCCGGTTTTTCCGCCCAGGGCAGCATCAGCCATCGCCAGCAGAGTGGTCGGAAAATGTATCGTGGTGATCCCGCGTTTGTAACTAGCAGCAGCAAAACCACCCAGATCGGTGATCACCCCTCCACCCAGATTAATCAACACAGCATCTCTTCCAGCACCTGCTTTGGTAAGCTGTTTCCAAATTGAATGAAGCTGATCCAAATTCTTGTTTTCTTCCCCGTGAGGAATTTCAATGAGTATAGTATCATTCTGTATTTCAATAAAATAAGACCGAATCAACGGCCAACAATAATGCCAGGTATGATCATCCAGCAAGACAAATACTTTTTGTCTTTTTTGTTTGAAAACACGGATTTGCTTCTCGAAATCAGCCAGGGCATCCTGATTAAAAAAAAGGCTAGCAGTGTAAGGGTTCATCATTTTGCTTTGAGCAAATATACTTGAAATAAAAAGATCTGCTTCAAAAACACTGCTACTAATAAAAAGCTGCCAGCAGCAATTCCAGGTGATGAAACGGTAAGCGATGTTTCTGGGCGATAAAATGATTGGTAAGTTTCCCGTTAAAGGCATAAACCCCTTTTGCAAAAGCTCTGTCCGATTGCAGATAAGCCTGCACACCGCCTGCTTCGGCAATTTGCAACAACAGTGGCATAAAGAAATTATTGAAAGCAACAGAGGCTGTTCGCGGCACACGTGATGCCATGTTAGGCACCGCATAATGGGTGATTTCAAACTCCTGATAAACAGGATTTTTATGCGTTGTTGGTCTGCTTGTCTCGAAGCACCCCCCCTGATCAATGCTCACATCAATGATCACTGCGCCGGCTTTCATTTTTTTAATCATCGCTGCACTGATCATGCAGGAAGTAGTACCATCATTGGTATGCTTGGCACCGATCACTACATCAGCCGTTTGCAAGGCCTCACCTATCAGATCGGGTTGAAGTGCCGAGGTATAAATACGTTGTCCCAGGTTATTTTGCAGGGTTCTCAGTTTATACATAGAGTTATCAAAAACCTTGACCAAACAACCCATCCCCAGAAAACCGCGCGAGGCATACTCAGCCACATTACCCGAACCGATGATAACCACTTCGGTGGGTGCCACACCCGGAAAACCTCCCAACATCTGTCCTTTACCATATTCAGGGTGACACAAATACTCAGCAGCCACCACAACACACATATTACCAATTATTTCGCTCATCGACCGCAAGAGTGGAAGTGCTCCGGATTTATCCTGAATATGCTCAAAGGCCAAGGCCACAAGCTTTTGCCGAAGCACCAGCTCAAACCAATCTCTGCTGTGTGCATTTTGCTGCAAAACAGAAAACAGTGCCTGGCCGTTATGCGTAAAAGCAAGCTCTTCGATATCTGGAGGTGCTACTTTCAGGATCAGATCAGCCTGATAGGTCTCGCTGGCATCCTCCACCATAATAGCACCTGCTTCGGCATATTCGTGATCGCTGTATTGAGCAAATTTACCGGCTCCGCGCTGCACGAAAACCTGATTTCCATGCGCTGTCAACAAGCGAACACCATCCGGAATCAAGGCAATACGTCGCTCATCAGCTTGTTTTTCGGCCGGTATTCCAATTTTCAAACTGTCTTTTTTAAATGCCTTTTCAAGCTTCTCTTCCTGTGGCATCAGGCTGTGACTTCCCGCAAATCGAATAAACTGGTTCTCCTGCGACATAGGTTAAACTGCTGTGATGAGCCGGCAGCTGATCGTACGCACTCCGCTATGCTCATCAGGTTGAATATCAATTTTTACGTGATTATCCGGTAAAAGTTGCATAATCTTCTCGGGCCATTCGATCAAACAACAATTACCACTGTAAAAATAATTCTCGTAGCCAATATCATAGGCCTCTTCCAGCTTTTCTATACGATAGAAATCAAAATGAAAAAAAGACTCCCCTTCCTGAGTAAGGTATTCGTTTACAAGTGAAAATGTGGGGCTGTTTACCTCATCGGTGATATTCTCGAATCGACAAAATGCCTTGATCAGCGTCGTTTTTCCAGCTCCCATCGGACCATAGAAAGCCATCACCGGAAAATCATTTCTAATTTCGGAAAGCCAGGCGGCCACCTCTGTGAGATCAGCCGGCCTGGCTGCCACGAAAAGCTTTGGGGTCATATTCTTTGCACTTTTGGTTTGAGATGAATCACCGGGATCAGCATTTCGTAAATAGAGATTCCGCCATGTTGAAAGGTGTTGCGGTAATAATTCACATAGTAATTGTAATTGTTGGGATAGGCAAAAAAGTCGGCCGATCGCGCAAACACATAGGAAGTACTCACGTTAATGCGCGGCAAAAAAACATCTTCGGGATTCCTGACCTCAAAAACTTCTTTTGAATTGTATTTCAAGCTTTTACCGTATTTATACCGCAGATTGGTATTCACATTTCTGTCGCCCAGAATTTTTACGGGATCTTTCACATACACCGAACCGTGATCAGTTGTCAGCACCACTTCTGAATCTTTGCGGGCAATAAATCTGAGGATATCGAAGAGGCTCGAATGCTCAAACCAGGATTTCATCAGAGAACGATAAGCTGCCTCATCTTCAGCTAGTTCGCGTATCATCTCCATTTCTGTCCGGGCATGTGAAAGCATATCCACAAAATTGTAAACAATCACATTCAGCTGGTTACTCATCAGGTTCGACATATTGTCGGCCAGCTTTTTGCCTGCATTCAGGTTAAGCACTTTGTGATACGAAAATCGTATATCCTTGCCAAATCGTTTCAGTTGTTCCTGCAATAGCTCTGCTTCATACTGGTTTTTGGTGCCTTCATCTTCTTCGTCGGTCCAGTATTGTGGATATTTTTTCCTGATTTCATTTGGCATCAGTCCTGCAAAAACCGCATTCCGGGCATATTGTGTGGTGGTAGGCAAAATGCTGCAATACACCTCGTCGCGCTCAACTCTGAAAAATTCTTCAATCATGGGCTGTATCGCTTTCCATTGATCGTAGCGCAGATTATCTATCAGGATCACAAACAAAGGATTCTGGCTCCTTGCCAGATGCGGAAACACCTTATCGCGCATCAAAGTATGAGATAAAACCGGCTTACCCTGCGGTGAATCATTCAGCCAGCTCACATAATTCTTCTCTACGAAACGCGAAAACTGAAGATTGGCCTCATCCTTTTGCATATTTAGCACTTCGATAATGCCCGGATCGGCAGCTTTTTCAAGCTCCAACTCCCATCGAGTGAGCCGTTTAAATATATCTACCCACTCTTCAAAGCTGAGTTGATTATTCAGCTCCATGCCAATATTTCTAAACTCCTGCTGATAAGTCATGGTAGATTTTTCGCTGACGAGCTTTCTGTTTTCCAGGTTACGTTTCAGGCTCAGCAAAATCTGATTTGGCTTTACTGGCTTAATCAGATAATCAGCAATATTACTTCCTATCGCATCCTCCATAATCGATTCCTCTTCGCTTTTAGTGATCATCACCACAGGAAGGTTCGGATACTCTGCCTTAATTTTTTCCAGGGTTTCGATGCCAGAAAGTCCGGGCATATTTTCGTCCAGAAAAACAATATCAAGATGCTCTGCCCGAACAATATCCAGGGCTTCGTCACCATTATTGATGGCAATAACTTCATAACCCTTTTGCTCGAGAAAAAGGATATGTGGTTTTAATACGTCAATTTCATCATCTGCCCATAAAATTCTGATTTTATCCATAAATATAAATTTTTTATAACTGATTATTTTAGGTGGGTAAAGATGTTGACGATAAGTGTACTTTTGTTGTTAAATGCAAGAAACGTCGCTTTTATTGTGAAGCCTGACGCGATAAGTACAAAATTAACAATAATTATGCCCTTTGAAAGCGCAAACAAAAAGAAAATATTTAACGATCCGGTTTATGGTTTTGTAAGCATACCCGATGAATTACATTTCGACCTAATTGAACACCCTTATTTTCAACGTTTAAGGCGAATCAAACAGCTTGGACTCACCCATTTGGTATATCCAGGTGCTTTGCATACTCGTTTTCATCACAGCCTGGGAGCCATGCATCTGATGCAGCAAGCCATACAATTGCTAAATAACAAGGGTTATAACATCAGCAAGGGCGAAAAACAAGCCGCTTCGCTGGCCATACTGTTGCACGATATCGGCCACGGCCCCTATTCACACACACTCGAAAAAACTATTATTGAAAATGTGAACCATGAAAAGTTGTCGCATGTTTTTATCCAGAAATTAAATACGGAACTTGCAGGAGCATTGGATGAAGCATTGGCTATTTTTGAGGGGAAACATCCACGACAATTTTTAAGTAAACTGGTTTCGAGCCAGCTGGATATGGATCGGATGGACTACCTGAAGCGCGACAGCTTTTTTACGGGCGTTACCGAAGGTAATATCAATGCCGACCGGCTGCTGGCCATGCTGGAGGTAGTGAACGATGAACTTGCTATTCAGGCCAAGGGAATTTATTCAGTAGAGAAATTTATCGTTGCCCGCAGGCTGATGTACTGGCAGGTGTATTTGCACAAAACCGTGCTGAGTGCAGAGCATATGCTGATGAATGCCTTTTTGCGTGCCCGCGAAATTGCCGACAATCTGAAAGCCTCAACACCCGATCCGCTTTATTATTTTCTGCCAAAACAAAACAACCCACCAGATTTTGCCAGACTTGACGAAACTATTTATCAATATAGCCTTCTGGATGATTTTGATGTGTTTTCTGCGCTCAAATCATGGAGCCGCCATCCTGATAAGGTTCTTAGTTTTTTAAGTTACGGTATTGTCAACCGCAAATTATTCAGGGTGGTGATGGCCGATCAGTCTTTTGAAGAAGATCAGCTTCTGCAGCTGCAAAAGGAGATTTGCAAACACTATGGGATGGCTTCAAATGAAGCCAAACACCTGCTTATCACCGGTAAAACATCCAATCACGCCTACCATCCGCAACAGTCGCGCATTAATATTGTATATAAAGACGGCAGCATCAAAGATATTTCAGAGGCATCAGATCAGCTCAACATCAGCGTATTATCTCATCCTGTGACCAAATATTTCCTTTGTTTCCCAAAGGATGTCCCATTAGGGAATTTACATCAAAATCTTTTGTAGTTTGCATTAGCAGATATGATTTCTAAAATGAGTGATTCTTATTAACAAGCAGAGGTATAATCACAGTTCAGTTTGGTGTATAGGGCAGCAAATTAAAAATTAAAAGAGCTATCTGGAACAGAAGCTGAAATATGCAGAGTTTTTAAGGATTGAAATCACTATTGTCAGATAAATCATAATGCTTCGTGCCTCAGATATGCTAATCATCTTTTGTTATTTGCTGTTTACTATCGACCGCCAATCTTTAATTATCTTATTAAAATCCAAATGAATGATAGTTAGATTACACCCTGTTCAGAGAACCTACAGGACTTAGGTAACAAACATAAAATATTTTGGTCAAATACAAGATATACCAAAATATGTCAAATTTTTTAACTTTTTAAACCTGAGTTTTTATCTTTGAGGTTTCGATAAGTCTTTCTCATGGAGAAAGCCAAAACCAAAACCCGGCTTGATCAAGGCATAAAATCATATAAACAGCTGATAAATAAAAACTTACGAACCATTTTTAACGTACAATTAATATACAAAACCAAATTCCAATCTTATGAAAAAAATCTTACTCACTTTAACATTTTGTACCATCTTTGTTGCTTGGGGCCTGCTTAGTGCTTCAGAACTAACTGACGAGCACACAGTAGTACGGGGCGAACGACCTCCGGTCAGTCTTAAATCACTGACAGCTGCCGATTATGAAGCCGGAAAAATCTATGTCAAGTTTAAGGCTGAATATTCCAATCTGGTACAAAGCGGATTTTCACCGGACAAAAACCAGTGCATTAAAACAGGTTTGCCGGAATTAGATGTGTTGAACCAGCAATATCTGGCAAGCGAGTATAAACAGATCATTCAAACGGTTTACAGCAGTAATCAGAAATCCACTCAGTATAAGCAACGACATCAAGCCTGGGGCTTTCATCTGTGGTTTGAAGTAAAACTGGCCGAAGATGCCAAAGTATTAGAAGCTGTGGAGGCTTTTCAATCCAATCCGGCTATCGAACTGGCTGAACCCCTTTATACAAAGGTTTTATACACACAAAAAGCCAGCACCGAAAACAGTGAGGATCTTGTTCCAGGGATGCCGCCTTCCAATGTCATTGTTGATCGTTACACGCCTGATGATCCATTATTGGGTGCCCAATGGCATTATAATAATACAGGCACCAATGGTGGCACAGCCGGCAAAGACATCAGCCTTTTTGATGCCTGGGATATAGAAAAAGGCCATAACGATGTGATTGTTGCTATTATTGACGGCGGTATTCAAACCGATCATGAAGATTTAGCCGGCAATATGTGGAGTGGTGTTGGATACAATTTTGTTGATGACAACAGCACGATTATTCCTCATTTCCATGGCACACATGTGGCCGGTACTGTGGCTGCCGAAACTAATAATACCACTGGAGTTGCCGGGGTTGCCGGAGGCAGTGGCAGCAACGACGGGGTGCGATTGATGAGCTGTCAGGTTTTTAAAGCCGTTGAAGGTGGTGATATGGGTGGCGGTTTTGCAGAAGCCATGATTTATGCTGCCGACAATGGAGCAGCCATTTCACAAAACAGCTGGGGAACCAGACCTGCAGAGAGTTATAATCACCTGGTGCTTGATGCGATTGACTATTTCAATGCTTATGGAGGAGGAGATGTATTGGATGGAGGCATTACAATATTTGCTGCTGGTAATAGCAATAGTGATTCCATCTATTACCCGGCTTATTATTCAGGAACCTTATCAGTTGCTGCTACCAACAATCGGGATGAGAGAAGCTATTACAGCAATTATGGCGACTATACTGATATTTCAGCTCCAGGAGGCGAAATGTATGTTGGTATTCCTGAAGGCGGGGTTTTCAGCACCTATACCGGTAACGGATATACCTATTTGCAAGGCACTTCCATGGCCTGCCCGCATGTTTCAGGAGTTGCTGCCTTAATTGTATCCTATGCCCATCGCAATGGCGTTACCCTGAAAAATGCTGATGTCTATCAAATTCTGAAAGAAACAACTGACGATCATTATGCCGAAAATCCGGGCTATATCGGTAAATTAGGAACCGGACGACTTAATGCTCATGCGGCCTTGCTGGCTACAAATAACTATTTCTCGCCCACTGCGCTAACGCCTGACCATTCTTTCGATTTTGATGGCACTATGCAAGGCTGGTACAGTGTTGCCACAACCGGACACAAAAACTTTGTATGGACCGATCAGGGAGCGTTGTATGGCGGACAGATTGAATCTGCCACGGCTGATAACGGCTATGTGATGCTGAATAACCTATATGAAGAGTGGATGGGCCCAAGCCCAAATGCCGCTGCATTGTATTCTCCAATATTTGATTTAACCGGCTTTACGAATTTATTTTTTAGTTTTGACCATAAGGCCAAACAAATTGGACAGGATTATGATCCTCCGTTCCCAAATATGAGTATTAAACTTGAAGCGAGTAATGATGGATTTGTTTCCAATATACAAGAACTTTGGTCATACAATTTCCCTAATACAGCGCATCTTTCTATTGAAGGAGTACAAAGCGTTAATATCAGTGCGCTTGCAGGCAGTCCTAATGTACAATTCCGCTTTAATTATGCGGGTGGTGGTGGCTATTGGTGGCTGATTGATGATGTGAGCATTAGCAGTTTACCAACACCTACCTTTAGTCTTGCAGAGGAGTTTTATATCAGCGATCAAACTGTATTTATTTCAAACTTTAATGATTATGATTCCGGCACAAACATATATTATACTCTGGATGGATCGGCGCCCACCAGCAGCAGTGTACTGTATGATAACACCAATGGAATTTTATTGGAAAACATAAGTGAATCTGTTACTATTTATGCCATTGCCATTAATGGTGCAAATGAAAGTGGTATTGGTTCTGCTACTTATTATTTTCCTGTTCATGTGGCAAATATCGCCACCTTGCGCACAATGGCTCAGGATGGAACCACATATAAGCTTACCGGAGAAGTAGTTCTCACCTTTCAAACAACTTATCGAAATGCAAAATACATACAGGATGCTACAGGAGCTATACTGATTGATGATTATTCAGGTATTATTACTACCACATATGATATTTATGATGGAATTACAGGGATTATTGGTACTTTGTCAACCTACCAAAATATGTTACAATTTATTCCATTAGCTGATCCCGGATCTGCCACAAGTACAGGCAACACAGTGACTCCCATTGAAGTGAGTTTAGCCAATCTTGATAACACCTACCAGGCTAAGCTCGTTAAGATTATTGATGTGAGTAATAGCGAAACAGGAAATTATGTCTCTGGTCATAATTATAGCATATCTGACCCTTCCGGGTCTGGGGTTTTGCGTACTGCTTATTCAGATTTAGATTATATAGGCACTCCTATTTCGGAAGATCCTCAGGATGTAATCGGGGTGATATTGCAATTCCAATCAAGTATCCAACTCGTGCCACGCAGCCTGTCTGATTTAACGAGTCTGATATCCTTTTATTTCCGTGGTCCAAGCTGGATGGACAATAATCCGCATGACCCACAAATTTGGGGCCCCTTTAACGGCTGGTCAGGAGCAGCAATGATGACCTACGATAATGACCTGGAATGGTGGAAAACAACCATTGAGGTTGCGGATCCCTTCAGTGAAATAGAATACCAGGCCCGCTTCTCGCAGGTTGGCCAAACCAAATATCAAAAAGCCTTTGGTAACTTCAGTGCCAATCCAACCTTTACCACCACCACCAGTGAAATATGGATCGATGCCAGTGAGGATGCTTCTTTTGCCTGGGATGGAAATGATTTCTACCTGGCTGAAGATAAGATCACCGAAGAGCAGCCTGTTACAAGCGAACCGGCAGATCATGTAACAAACCTTGCTATTACCGCTGATTCTGAAAGCCAGATCAGTCTTAGCTGGACCGATTCTGATGCAGCCTATTACCTGATCAAAGGAAGTGCTGTTGGATATGCCGACATCAGCGATCCTATTGACGGCACGGCTGAGGCGGATGCCTTATTGGTAAAAAATGTAGGCTCCACAATTCAAAACATTAGCTTTGGCGGCCTCGATGTTGCTACCACCTATTACTTCAAAATATTCCCTTACAACGGTATTGGATCAACCATCAATTTTAAAACTGATGGCACCGTGCCTCAGGAATCCGCCACTACAAATGCCGGCCCTCCCTATTTCTATGCCGGATTAGAAGGCGACGGAGAAACTAAAACAGCTTATGCTTCAGGAACAGTCACCATCAGCAATGTGGAATGGAATTTAACAGAAGCTTTGATTGGAACAGATGATAATGATTACAAAACAGGTGTTCGATCTGTAAGGATGAGGGGCTATGGCACATCTGCTATGACCATGCTGGAAGACAAGGCCAATGGCATCGGAAGTATTTACTTTAACTACCGGCGTTATGGCACAGATCAGCAGGTGGACTGGAAAGTAGAATACAGCGTAGATGGAGGATCAAACTGGACACAAATTGGCAGCACATTCACTGCCCCGGCAAGTGATGAAGTGCAAACTTTCCACGAAAAAGTGAACATGGACGGGAATGTCAGAATCAGAATCAAAAGAGCTACAGAAACAGGCAGTACCAATCGCAGACTGAATATTGATGATATGCTTATTACAGATTATAATAAGGTTACTTTCCTGGCTGATATGTCGTTAGCAGAAGGCTTTGATGCAGAAACAGATGATGTTTATCTGTCCGGTAACCTGATTGCTCCCGAATGGGGCGAACCGGGCACCAATAGTAATGCCTTGTTCAGCAGACTTGGCCCTACTAATACCTGGATCAATGTATTGAACCTCTCAGAGCTTCAATACGAGTACAAGCTGTTTAAAAACACGGGCTGGAGTAACGGCGAATGGGATGGTAATCCGAACAGAAAACGAACTGTTTCGCATGGTGAAATAATAACAGAACTGTATTCCTATGTTGAGTTTTCGGGCAATGGAGCTATTTCAGATCCCTCCAATTGGGCTGCTTCGACCATCCCCGATGGGAATAACATCATGATTAGCGGCACAGCACAGCTTAACCAGGCACTCGTGGCAGAATCAGTGATCATAGAAGAAGGAGGAAGTATTACAATTCCACCCTTACAGGATCTTACTGTCAACAACACACTGACGAATAATGCTGGTGCTGCGGCTTTGCTTTTACAATCCGATGCAAGTGGCACCGGCTCGCTCATCCACAGCTCGGCAGATGTTCCTGCCACTATCCAACGTTACATAAACGGCGGTGGCTATCATTTGGTGAGTGTTCCAATAAACGGAGCACTTACAGCCGGATTATTCATGCATTCCTATCTGTATTATTTTGATGCAACTGCCGATCCACAAGACTGGGATGGCGTTGGGGAAGATCCGGAAATAGCGATCACCAACAACCAGGGTTATATGATTTGGTTCACCGGCAACAATACTACCTACGATTTTGAAGGTGCATTGATGAGTGGCGACTTTGTTACGGCAACACCAGCTGCGGCATCCGTATATAATGGTTCATACAATGAAGGCGGATACAATCTGGTGCCCAACCCCTATCCTTCGGCTATCGACTGGAATGCCGAAGGTGGTTTCACCGAAAACAATCTCTTTGAAACTATCTGGATATACAACAGAGATGCTGGAAATTATGGAGCTTATGTGAGAGATGCCGGAAGTGGCACCAATGAAGTAAGCAATATCATTCCTGTCGGGCAGTCGTTCTTTGTTCAGGCAAGTAACGCTGGTTCGGGCTCTTTGACGATAAAAAATGAGGCTCGCACACACTCGGCCAACAATTTCCTGAAAGAACCTGCGCAGATAGCAGAGATGCTCAGGCTTCATGCTGCGGCAAATAATCTAAGCGATGAATTGCTTGTTCAGTTCAATGCAGATGCCAGTCCGACTTTTGAAGGTAACCGAGATGCGCAAAAAATGCGATCTGATGGTGAAGCTCCACAGCTTTTCAGTTTAAGCGAGGAAGGTACCGAACTTAGCATCAATACCCTCCCCTATCGGGATGAAACCATAGTGATTCCGATCGGCTTTGAGCTGTCAACAGAAAGTGAAGTCAGCTTTAACTTTACTAATCTCGAAAGCTTTAGCCCGCTGGCTGAAATCTACCTCGAAGACTTGCTATCCGGCCAGATGATCAATCTGCGCGAACAGCAGGAATACAGCTTTACCCATGCCACCGAAAATGATCCTTTCCGCTTCAGGCTGCACTTCAAAGGGGTGGTTGGCCTGGACGAACAAGCGGTTTCCGGGCACCTGATCTGGAGTTACGATGACAAGATTTATGTGTGCATACCGGCATTAACCGGCAAAAAAGTCACCCTTCAACTCGTCGATCTGCAAGGCAAAATGATTTACCAGGGGGCACATAATCTGAGTAATCCCGAAATTATTACCGTACGCACCAATCAACATGTGTTGGTAGCACGGATCATTGCCGGCAATCAGGTATTCACAAACAAAGTATTCATCCGCTAAAAACATGATAACCATGAAAAAGATAATAGCTCAAATCAGTTTAATCACAGTTTTAATCCTTTCAAGCACAGCCTTGCTGGCACAAGGCCCGCCACCACCTCCCGAAGATCCCAACGCAGGCGGTGGCCCTGTTGGCGGAAACGCCCCCATCGGCTCCGGCCTTGCCATACTGCTGACACTTGGCGCTGCCTATGGCGGTCGCAAGGTATATCAATACTGGCAATCGCAAAAAGAAGAACTGGAGGACTAATTCCATCATAGTTCATCCCCAAAAAATCTCCCCGTTGGCAATCGCTGGCGGGGGATTTTTTTTTGAAGAGGCTTTTAGCTTTTGGCCATTAGCATTTAGCTAGTATTAACTTATAACTCATTATTTTCGCTTTTTATTCCTGTTACGAAGCAACAACAACTTTTTACTTTTTACTTTTTACTTTTGCCTTGACTCTTTTTCCTTGGCTCTTTTTACTTTTTACTTGGCTCTTTTTTCTTGGCTATTGGCTTTGGCCCCGCCAAGCGGGGGCTTTGGCTAATTACTAATAAAACTAACAAAAAAGACTTTTTTTAAACGCAGCTGCCGCATGAATTGGTCATCGCGATGCCCTGCGATGCCCTGAGCCTGCCGAAGGGAGCCTGCCGAAGGGAGCCTGCCTGTCTGCCGCCAGGTAGATCGAAGGGAGCGATAGTCGAGATGCTTTCGCGTGGTTATTTATTAGTGCTCACCGACCACATCACATCAAGTCTTTTGCTTTTTCTTTTTAGCTGCCGGAAACAATATGTTATTCAGGATTAGGCGATAACCTGGCGAATTGGGAAACATATCCAGCTCGGTAGGTGGATCACCAACCAAATGCTGATAATCCTCCGGATCATGGCCACCAAAAAATGTCCAAAAGCCATTGCCAAAATTCCCATGAATATAACGATCTTCATTAAAAGCCAAGTTATCACCCAAAACAATCACCTCCGATTTCACCAGGTCTTTGTTAAAAGCCGTGGTTTGTCCCATAAAGCCTTTGATCAGCTTTTCGTGATTTTGCGTTAGCATAGTTGGCACAGGATCCCACTTGGCCGAAAAGTCGAACAAACTAAACACATCATTGGTTTCATTGATACTCCTTGACCTGTAATTTGTTACATCAATATCTGAGATTTCATATTCCTGAGGATTGGTCGAAACCTTAAAATCCGTAAAGGCTATGCAATTGTCGTAATTAAGCATTTCGGGATGGCCTGCACCAATGGGATCGCCATCAAACATCACATCGCAAATATCCAGTCCATCAGCAGCCAAGGCTACATCATAACTATCTGTGGCCGAACACATGGCAAACATATAGCCACCACCAGCAACAAATTCCCTTATTTTTTTCACCACAGCAAGTTTGAGCTGAGAAACCTTTTGAAAGCCATGCCGCTCAGCAGTTTGCTGTTGCTTTTGCACATCTTCCTGATACCAAGGAAAATGCCTGTAACGTGCCCAAAACTTACCAAACTGACCTGTGAAATCTTCATGATGCAGATGCAGCCAATCATACATCGGCAGCACATCCGAGAGCACCTCATCATCATAAATAATGTCATAGGGTATCTCGGCATAAGTAAGCACAAGGGTTACGGCATCATCCCACGGAAGCTTGTTTTTGGGTGAATAAACAGCAATACGCGGCACTTTCTGCAATTTCATCTCGTCCATATTTTTACCCGGATCGGCAATATCCTGTAAAATGGCAGCTGCCTGCACATCGGCTATCACCTGATAACTCACATTACGCAGCTTACATTCTTTTTCGAACAAGGGATGATGCGGGATAAGGTAACTTCCACCACGGTAATTGAGCAACCAGCTGATTTCAATCTCTTTTTCAAGCACCCAATAAGCTACCCCATAAGCTTTCAGGTGATTGGCCTGGGTTTCGTCCATGGGTATCAGCAAATAGGCTGCTCTGGTAATTCCCGGCATCAAAAACAAAAGGATAATGATTAGTTTACTATAGCTGCGAATCAGGTTCATCTTCATCAAGATTTAAGTTACAAAACTACAATTCTGCTGCTTACAACAAACCCTAACGCACGAAATCAAATGTTAAACAGACTTAAATCTCAGCCTATTGCTTTATCAGCCTGGCAAATGCCTGCTTATCATGTTGATCAAGCAGCTGGATCAGATAACTTCCGGGCTTCAGTTTTGCCGTTTGGAAATAATTGCAATCACTAACAGAAAAAGCAGCAATAAGCCTGCCTTGCTGGTCATAAACCTGTGCTGTTTTCCAACAATGTTGCTCATCCACTATCCGTACAAAATCTGATGCAGGATTGGGTGCCAGCTTCAGTGGTTGCAGCTGTTGAGCAGGCAGTTCGAGCCTGCCCACCAGCTGGCCATTGGCATCAAAGCGTACAACAACCACATCATGCTGAATCATATCACCGGGGTAATGATTGTAATCCCAAACAGACATAACAGCAACAAAGCCACCATCAGCAGTTGGCATCGTCCCTGCACTGCGATATTTTCTTACCCCATCCCCATAAACTACCTGATACTCCAGCTCCAACTGATGATTTAGTTTGTTAGCCATATACCAGGAAGGGACCGGCCCAATTACACTATTTATTGTACCAGCAATAAATAGGCAATCACCATTAACATTCATGCTATTATAAAAGTCAAGCGTGTCAACAGCTCCAAAATGATGTAATGGCATGATTTCACCTTTCCAACTTACAGGCTGAAAAGCCATCTCCAAATTATCAATGGGTGGTGGGCTTCCCTGTTTATAATAATTACCTGCATAATAAAAGGTAGTATCATTCAAAACACCAAAATCCCTTATCTCAATTTCCACCTCTCCCTCAAAATCAATTATCGAATCAAGTGTAAAATCAGTATTAAGTCTTATTATTTTGTCAGGAAAACCACTCTGATAATACTTTCCATCCCCACCCAATTGTACAAGGCCAAAGCGTATAATTGAACTTGTATCTGTAAACTGCTGTATCAAACTTCCATCAGGACTCATTTCAATGAAAAATCTGTGGTCAGCTACTGTAGAATCCGTATCATCATATCCTCCGGCAAGCACTACATTGCCTGTCAAATTGACAAAAGCAGCATGATAACGCTCACGGAAAGCCGATGAGCCAATCAGGGAATCCCGGGAGAGCTCCAAGCCGGTATCAAACCAGCGCAAATACAGCTGAAAATCATGGCTCACTGAATCGTATGCATTGCCAACAGCCAGATAATTCCCATCCGGCAGTGGGTGGATATGTGCTATCCGCGTACCATAGCCTTCTATTGTATTGTAATGCAGACTATCAATCAATTCCAACTCATCTGAAACAAGGTAAGTGATATTGTTATAATCGTAAAACTGATTTACGTCATCCGGAATAGGTTCATACTCGCCCCTGGTTATCGTAAGCAAAAAGTGATTCCCATTCAACGGAGTAAGAAAGCCACCTGGCTCGTCCATACTGGTTTGAATGATTAGCTTGTTCTCTGTTTGAGCTTTCGCAGATTGAATGAAAAGCCCGACTAAAAACAGCAGCAGCAATTGTAAAAGGTGCTTTTTCATGATTGCGCGATTTGAATTAGGTTACCTTCTCGTACAAATATACAAAAAGCCCTGTTTTGTTGGGCTTACAAAACATTTTCTATTCAAAAAAATAGTTACCTTTGAAGCTTGTAGCTCATGCCCCTTGACGGGCATTTAATTATTTAATCTTCAGTAAATTACAAATATCATGAAGCAAACAGCATTAAACCGTATGCACCACGAAATGGGTGGAAAAATGGTTGAATTTGCAGGCTTTGAAATGCCTGTTCAATTTGAAGGCATCAATGTGGAACATGAAACCGTACGCAAAGCACTTGGTGTTTTTGATGTTTCGCATATGGGCGAGTTTTGGGCAGAGGGGCCAAAAGCCTTTGAACTGGTGCAAAGAATCACTTCAAACGATGTGGCTGCCTTGTATGACGGAAAAATTCAGTACAGTTGCTTCCCGAATGGCAAAGGCGGCATTGTGGATGATTTGCTGGTTTACCGCTTTAATGCTGAGAAATATCTATTGGTTGTTAATGCCGCCAATATCGCCAAGGATTGGAATTGGGTGGTTAAAAACAATATCCACAATGCCCAAATCAGCAATGCTTCCGACAGCACCTCTCAACTGGCCATTCAAGGCCCTAAAGCCTTGGAAGCCATGCAATCGCTTACGACTACTCCCATCACCGACATGGAATACTACACCTTTAAAATAGTGGAATTTGCAGGTGTGAAGGACGTTTTGCTTTCTACCACCGGCTATACCGGATCGGGTGGATGCGAGATCTATTTCGAAAACGATGACGCTGAAAAAATCTATCATGCGGTATTGCAGGCCGGTGCCGATTTTGGCATCAAACCAATTGGATTGGCAGCAAGAGACACCCTCCGGCTCGAGATGGGATTCTGTTTGTACGGCAACGATATCAACGACAATACCAGTCCGATAGAAGCAGGATTAGGCTGGATTACTAAATTTACAGAAGGCAACGACTTTATCGACCGCACGCTCCTCGAAAAACAGAAAGCCGAAGGAATTAGCAGACAACTCAGGGCCTTTGAAATGATCGACAAAGGCATCCCGAGGCAGCACTACGAAGTGATAAACGAAAATGATGAAGTGATTGGCGAAGTAACATCCGGAACCATGTCGCCCATGCTCAAAAAAGGTATTGGTATGGCGTATATCAAAAAGCCATTCACTAAACTAGGCACTCAGATTTTCATCAAAGTACGCGATAAAAAGCTGGCTGCAGAAATTGTAAAACTGCCTTTTTACAAAGGCTAAACAAAATTTTAATCAAAATGCGGGTAAGCCATTGCCCGCATTTTTTGTGTCCCTCACTAACGAATTTCCCTATCAGATTCTTTAGTAGTTTTGCGGCTTAAACAAAAACAGCTCATGTCAAACGAAAATGCAAAAGACTTCAAGTGGCAAACAGAACAATTTGCCGATATCCGCATCTTGCGCTATCAGATCAATGGCTTTGAAAAACTCAGCCTGAACCAGAAAATTTTCACCTGGCATTTATATCAGGCTGCCCTCGCCGGGCGCGATTTGATTTATGATCAAAACTACAAATACAACCTCATCATTCGTAATAGTCTGGAAGCCGTTTATCAGCATTACGATGGCAACAGAAATGATGAAAACTGGACTCATTTTGTTACCTATCTCAAGCGGATCTGGTTTTCGAATGGTATCCACCATCACTATTCGATGGATAAATTTTTTCCGGCCTGTGCCGAAAACTGGCTGAAAGAAGCTTTGAGCAGCCTGGATGAATCTCAACTTCCGATTCCAGTTCATCAAGCCAAAAATGAGTTTGTTGATTGGCTTACCGACCTCATTTACAATCCCGAAGTTGCCCCAAAAAGACTAAATCAGGATGAAGGAGCTGATCATGTGGCTCAATCGGCATGTAATTTTTATGATGGCGTAAACCAGCAGGAAGCAGAGGATTATTATGCCGGTAAGTCACAAGCCAACGAACTTGAACCCGTATGGCATGGATTGAACAGCCGTTTGGTAAAAAGAAATGGAGTGATCCGTGAAGAAGTTTGCAAGTCGGATGGGCGTTATGGCAAAGCAATACGCAAAATTGTTGTGCTCCTCGAAAAAGCAAAAGATTTTGCCGAAAACGAAGCACAGCAAGCCATACTCGAAAAGTTGATTCAGTTTTACGAAACCGGCGATTTGAAAACTTTCAACGAATACAACAAGCTTTGGGTTCAGGATACCGATTCAGTGATTGATCTGGTGCATGGCTTCATCGAAGTATATGGCGATCCGCTGGGGCGGCACGCCACTTTCGAATCCGTGCTTTCGATGAGAGATGAAGAAGCAACCCAGCGTTTTGGAAAAATCAGCGAGCTGGCTCCCTGGTTCGAGGCAAATTCGCCTATTGATGAGGCACACAAACGCAAAGATCCTAAAGGCGTGAGCTACAAAGTGATACAGGTAATCGTCGAAAGTGGCGATTGCAGCCCTTCCTCTCCTATCGGCATCAACCTGCCCAATGCCGACTGGATCAGAGAAAGTTACGGATCAAAATCGGTTTCGTTGGGAAATATCGAAGATGCCTACGAAAATGCTTCTCAAAGTACAGGCTCAATTGAAGAATTTTATCTGCCTGAACAACAGGAAAGAATTAAAACTCACGGCGCACTGGCTTCTAAAATTCATACCGGACTTCATGAAGTGATTGGTCATGGCAGCGGTCAGCTTATCCCTGGCGTACCGAGCCCCAAAGAGAGCCTAAAAAGCTATGCCAACACCCTGGAAGAAGCACGTGCCGATTTGGTGGCGCTTTATTATATGCTGGATGAAAAGCTTATCGAAGAAGGATTTACGGACAGCCTTGAAACCGGAAAAGCGGAGTACGACAGCTTTTTCCTCAACGGATTAATGCGTCAGCTGGTACGTTTGGAACCCGGGCAACAACTCGAAGAAAGCCATATGCGCAACAGACAGCTCATCGCAAAATGGGTCTTTGAAAAAGCTGCTCCGCAAAGAATCATTGAATTGCTGGTGATCAACAAGAAAACCTATATTCGCATCAATGATTACGACCAAACCAGAAAGCTTGTTGGGGAGTTGTTGCGCGAAGTACAGCGAATCAAGTCAGAAGGCGATTATCAGGCAGCCAAAGCTTTGGTTGAAGGTTACGGCGTGAAAGTTGACCAACAGCTTCATCAGGAAGTTTTGGAAAGGTGGAATAAACTTGGCATAGCACCCTTTGCAGGTTTTATCAACCCTCAACTGGAAAAGGTATGCAATAACGGCCAAATAGATGATATCCGTATCGTTTACCCGGAAAATTTTGCCACACAGATGCTTTATTATTCAAGTCATTTTGCGTTTTTGCCGGTTTTGAACGACTGAAAATAAGGAAAACAGTGTTTTCCGCTAACCAGCTACAATAGAATGAATTAACGAATTAATACAATTCCTTTTTTACATGAAATTTCAGGGCTTGAAATAACTTACCCACATTTTATCCATGAAACGACTGGCTCATCAAAGACAAATGGGAATAAGAATAATTCAAAAAATTAACATCAGGTTCTGTAAGCATAAAGCTTGAGCCCACTCCGAAAAGTTAAAAAACTGCTGATTTCTAGCTTTCCCCCATTTGGATTAGAGGTAAATAAGCTAAAAATCAGCAGTTTTAGAAAGTCCCCCTTGGGGGATTTAGGAGCAAATTGACTTTTCGGAGTGGACTCAAGCATTGAAAGTCCAATTTTATACATTTCTATAAAAAATGGAAGCCCTAATGCGATTAAATCTGAATATCAATTTGGTTTAAAGAAGTTTCAAAAGCTGGTCTAGTTTTTTGCTAACTGAATATTCAACAGCAACTTCACTTCATCAGCTACTACCACTCCACCAGCCTCGGTAACGGCATTCCAGCTGAGGCCAAATTCTTTACGGCTAACTTTGCCCTGTAATTCAAAACCGGCTTTGGTATTGCCATACGGATCAGTCATCACGCCGCCATGTTCCACATCTAAAGTGATTTTTTTTGTCGTTCCGCGCATGGTAAAGTTTCCGGTAAGCTTGTAGGTGGATTCGCCTGTCTTTTCAAAGCTTTCCGAAACAAAACTGATTTTGGGATAGTTAGCAGCATCGAAGAAATCGGCCGATTTAAGGTGGTTATCACGATCGGCATTATTCGTGTTGATGCTGTCAACCTCTGCTTCGAAGTTGATCGTTGCCGGTGTAAAGTCATCTGAAGCTGTTTCGAGCTGACCGCTAAAACGATCAAAACTTCCGGTAACAGTTGAAATAACAAGGTGTTTCACTTTAAATTGCACTTCCGAATGTGCAGGATCAATAGTCCAGGTTTTCATAGGATTTTCTATTTATTGTTTGCAAATTTGTTTAATTCAGGGATCATTTTTAATCCACTAATTAAACAATCCAGCCTGTTTTACGTTCAAAGAGCTCATGTTAATTTTTCTAAATTGTTTATTTTCGCAAAAAACTATGCTATGCTAAAACTGTCGGGATTTTCGCTACTGCTTTTGGTGCTTCTGAGTGCCTGTTCGCCCAACCCACGTAAAACAATGGAACTGATCGAAGAAGGCAGAAAACTCAGTAATCGGGCTGACTACAAAGGAGCCGTGGAAGCATACAGCCGTGCCATAAAATATGACAACCAGTCGTATGAAGCCTATTTTTTAAGGGGAGCATCATTCTTTAATCTAAGAAATTATAAAGCCGCAGTAGAAGACTATCTGAAAGCGGTTGAAATAAAACCCGACTATGCTGACGCCTGGTTCAACCTGGGACAGATCATGGATTATGAACAGGATCGCGAGATGGCCTGCTATTATTATAAAAAAGCTGCAGAATACAAAAAACCCAACATTGGCGATTACTTGCGTAACTGCCCCTAAATGCCATTGATGAATCCCAAACCGGTAATCTTCTGGGACTGGAACGGAACCCTGCTGAATGATGTAGATTGCTGTGTGCAGGCCATGAACAAGCTTCTAGAAGCCCGCAATCTCAGACAACTTGATCGCAGCAGATACAGGGAATTATTTGACTTCCCGGTAAAAAATTACTACGAAAAACTTGGTTTCGATTTTCGCAAAGAAGCATTTGAGCTGCCTGCCCATCAGTTTATGAAGCATTATAATGAGTTGGTTGGGCAAGCCTCTGTTTTTGAGGAGGCAACACCACTGTTGGATAGACTACAGCAGCAAGGATTTCGACAGTTTATCCTTTCGGCCATGGAACAAGCCTTGCTCAAAGATTTGACGAAAAAAAATGGTATTCAACAATATTTTGAAGGCATCCAAGGCATCGACAACCACCTGGCCAATGGAAAACTTGAGACTGCCAAAAGACTTTTCAAAAAAATCAATGTCCCGGCTCAAAATTGTTTGTTGATCGGCGACAGCCTGCATGATGCCGAAGTTGCTAATGATTTGAAGATACAGGTGCTATTGTTTAGTCAGGGTCATTTTAGTCAAAGCAGATTACTAAAATCTAATCAAGCTGTAGCCCACGATTACAGCGCAATCGAAGCATTTATTGAGAAACAGTTTGGTTTTTAATTGTAGGTGGTTGAAAAAAAAACAGCCCGGCTTTGATTCTGACTACATCCTGCTCTCCGCATATAAATCAAAGGATTCGGCCCCCGAAATACTGAGATCATAAAATTCGCCAATCTCCAGAGATTGCTTCCCCGAAAGTATTACCTCATTATCCACTTCAGGTGAATCGTATTGGGTGCGGCCTATATAATAATCACCTTCCTTGCGGTCGATCAACACCTTTTGAATGCTGCCAATTTTTTGTTGGTTAAGCTCCAACGCAATATCCTGTTGAATGGCCATCAACATTTCAACGCGTTCCTGCTTCACATCTTCCGGCACATCATCACCCAAATCAAAAGCCGAGGTGTCTTCTTCAGCCGAATAAGCAAAAACACCCATCCGCTCAAAGCGCATCTCCCTCACGAAATCACATAATTCCTCAAACATCTCCTTCGTCTCACCCGGATAGCCAACGATAAAAGTAGTTCTGAATGCCAGATCGGGAATGCGCTGTCTGATTTTTCTTACAAGCTCTCGCGTGTGCCCACCATCAAGGCCGCGTTTCATGCTTTTGAGTAACTCACTGTTAATATGCTGTAGCGGCATATCCAAATAATTACAAACCTTGGGATGTGTTGCAATCAAATCGATTAATTCCTCCGGAAAGCCTGCCGGATAGGCATATTGCAACCTGATCCACTCAATGCCATCAATCTCTGCTAAAGCTTTGATGAGTGAAACAATCATGCGTTTGCCGGTCAGGTCGATGCCATAATAAGTCAGGTCCTGTGCTATCAAAATCAACTCCTTAACACCCGAAGCGGCGAGCTCTCTGGCCTCCTTAATCAAAACATCTTCCGGAACAGAAACATGCTTCCCGCGGATAAGCGGAATGGCACAAAAAGAACATTTACGATCGCAGCCCTCCGAAATTTTAAGGTAAGCGTAATGAGCCGGTGTTGAAAGATTTCTTTTGTAGTGCTCAGGAATGTTGATCAGCTCCTTTTGCTGAATCATTGCGGCTACCTCTTTAAGCTGATCAACACCAAAAAAGGCATCCACCTCATGAATTTCTTCTTCCAGATACTTCTTATAACGTTGCGACAAACAACCCATCACAACAAGCTGTTTGATCTGATTAGCTTTCCTTTGCTGTGCAAAAGCCAGGATTGTATCGATGCTTTCCTCTTTGGCATCTCCGATAAATCCGCAGGTATTGATGACTACAACATCAGCTTGCAGATCTGTGTTGTGAAGAACCTGATATTGTTCAGGGGCAAACAATGCACCCAGGTGCTCTGAATCAACGGTGTTTTTTGAACATCCGAGCGTAACGATATGAATGCGTGATTGTTTCAAGTATATGTGCTAATCAAAAAGTGTTTCCACAAAGAGCTTACGGTCAAACAGTTGAAGGTCTTCCATCTTCTCTCCTATTCCGATATATTTCACCGGTATTTTAAACTGATCTGATATACCAATCACCACTCCTCCTTTCGCAGTACCGTCCAGTTTGGTGAGTGCCAGGGCATTCACCTCTGTGGCAGCAATAAACTGGCGTGCCTGTTCGATTGCATTTTGTCCGGTTGAGGCATCCAACACCAAAAGAATTTCATGAGGCGCATCAGCCACAACTTTCTGCATCACTGTCTTTATCTTGGTGAGCTCTTTCATCAGATTGATTTTATTGTGGAGCCGGCCGGCGGTATCAATAATCACCACATCAGCCTGCTGGCTCACGGCTGATTTTACGGTATCAAAAGCCACAGAAGCGGGATCGGAGCCCATAGCCTGAGCCACAACGGGCACATCAACGCGTTGTCCCCAAATCTTCAACTGGTCAACCGCAGCAGCCCTAAAAGTGTCGGCAGCACCCAGCATCACCATTTTTCCGGCTTTTTTGAAGTTATAAGCCAGCTTACCGATGGTGGTTGTTTTGCCCACACCATTTACTCCTACCACCATAATTACATAGGGTTTGGTTTCGGCGGGGAGATCAAAATCGGTGCCATCACCAGAATTATTTTCTTGCAACAACTCGACAATCTCTTCTTTCAAAATCGCATTCAACTCATTTGTTCCGAGATATTTATCACGAGCAACACGAGCTTCGATGCGTTCGATAATCTTCAAAGTAGTATGTACTCCCACATCCGATGTCACCAGGATTTCTTCCAGCTGATCGAGCACTTCATCATCCACCTTCGCCTTACCCGCAATAGCCTTGGTGAGCTTACCGAAAACACTGCTTTTTGTTTTCTCCAGGCCCTTGTCGAGGTCCTGCTTCTTATCCTTCGAAAAAAAAGAAAAGATTCCCATATTGATGAGTTTAAACGAAAAAAGCTCTTCCGGCAAAACCGGAAAAGCCTCAGTCATTACTGAAATAGTTTCATTATCTTTTGCTCAGAAATTCCTGAACCTTGTCGTTAGGAACCATAGTTTCAGAAAAACTATAAGAACCTGATTTGGAAGATTTGGTCATTCTGATGACTTTTGCGAATTCTTTACCGCTGCCTGTCTGCAGGGTTGCAACTACTTTCTTTGCCATAATTCAGCTTATTTTATTTCTTTGTGAACCGTCATTTTTTTCAAAATGGGGTTGTATTTCTTTAACTCCATACGCTCTGGCGTATTCTTTTTGTTTTTGGTGGAAATATACCTGGAAGTACCTGGCATTCCACTGTTTTTGTGCTCGGTGCACTCAAGAATAATCTGCACCCGTGCGTCTTTGCTTTTCTTAGCCATGCTTCTGTCTTTTCGATTTTTCGGACGGCAAAAGTATAATAATTTAATGAATTAACCTAGCTTTTTTCGTTCTTTTTTACGAAATATTAAAAATCGCTTTGAGGTATGGCGAGATACCGGTAAAAAAGAATTCTACAGCGATAACCATCACGATTAGTCCCATCAGCTTCATCATGATTTTATTTCCGGTGTCGCCCAGATATTTCATGATCGAATTTCCACTCAACAAGATAACTAAAATGATCAGACATACAATTAATATTGAACTGATTAAAATAATTTTCTGGCTGATTTCCGGACTTTGATCCATCAAAATAATTGCATTGGTGATTGATCCGGGTCCGGCAATCATAGGGATTCCAAGCGGGGTGATCGACACATCATCCACATATTTATTCACCTCTTCGGGAGTGATTTTGATCCTGCTCAGGCGGGCATTCAACATATCATATCCCAAAATGAAAAACAAAACCCCGCCAACAACCTTAAGTCCGGATACAGAAATCCCGAAAAAAGTAAACAACATTTCGCCGCCAAAAGCAAAAACCACCAGCGTGAAAAAGGCTGTGATCAATGATTTTATAGCAGTAAGTCGTCTTCCACGCCTGTCGAGGCTGCTGGTCATGCTCAAAAAAACAGGCATCACCCCCAGGGGATTCATGAGGGTGAGAAATGAAGTCATGTAAAGCAATAGAAGCGTGAGATGCTCGCCCATCTTTTAAGCCTGCTTTTGAATGATTGCCTCAACTTTTTCGAGTATGCGCCTTTCTGCTTCTGTGGCTTGCTGCATCACCTGAGCCCCTTTTTGAACCATTTGATCTGCAAAGCTGCGGTCATCGATGCCTGCAGCATTGATTTTCACATTCAGGAAGGCACCATTCACGGCTGCCCTGGCACAAATTGCTCCCACACCTGCATCAGAAACTGAATTTGGATTTCCCATCTCAGCCATGGCTTCAATTAGTTCCATCGACGACAAGCTTAGTTCCATTACCTTAAGTGGCACTTCAATGGCATATTTCGAAGCTGCCTCAATGGCTTCTTTTCTGGTTTGCTTATCAGCCTCAGATTTTTTTGGCAGTCCAAAAGCATCCATGATTCTGTTAAAAGCGTTGGTATCTTCATCCACCATAAACAAAAGCTGATCTTTGAGCTTCTGTCCTTTTTCGGCCCAGTCGGAGAAAAACTTCCATCTGTCGTCCCAGCCTCTTTTGTGTGAAGATAAATTGGCAACCATAGTAGCTAAACTAGCTCCCAATGCACCTAGATAAGCAGATACAGAACCGCCACCAGGTGCAGGAGATTCGGAAGCCGTTTCGTGCGCAAAACCGGCAACAGTAAAATCAATCAGCTTTTTATGACCGGCATCAGCAGCAAGTTTGTATTCGATAATTTTCTCGTGCGGATCAAAAGGCTTCAACTCATCCAAACCCATTGATTTCACAGCAATTTTAATGAGCTCTGCCTCATCCACACCTAAAGAACGCTGTTGTTTTTCGAGGAAATATTTTCCTGCATCTGTGAGGGCTTTCAAAGGAATCAAACCAACCAATTCCGAACCTGTAACCCTGATACCGCGGGCTTCGGCCTTGCGACACACCTCATCAAAAGCGATATGAACCGGCGTGATGCCAATATTTGTAAGGTTCATCGAAATCTGAGCCACCCCATATTCTTCAATAAACCAGCCAATGGCTTTCACCGCCTTCAAACTGCCCGGGATATAAACCTGATTGCCTTTCTCATCTTTCACGATCTTTCCGGTTATGGGATTTCCTTCCCGTTTCACGCGTCCGCGCTCACGCACATCAAAGGCGATTGCATTGGCACGTCGGGTGGAGGTTGTATTCAGGTTTACATTGAAAGCCACCAGAAAATCGCGGGCACCAACAGCCGTTGCTCCGGCTTTCTCATTCAGCTTATCCGGGCCAAAATCAGGCTTCCATTCAGCCCGTGTGAACTTTTCGGCCAGACCTTCGTATTCGCCTGCACGGCAGTTTGCCAGATTTGCCCTTTCGGGTTTGAAAGCGGCATTTTCGTAACAATAAACAGAGATATTCAACTCATTGCCAATGCGTTCGGCAAGTTTACGGGCATATTCAACTGTTTCTTCCATGCTGATATTCGCTACCGGAATCAACGGACAAACATCTGTAGCTCCCATCCGGGGATGTTCTCCTTTGTGTTTGCGCATATCAATCAGCTCAGATGCCTTTTTAACGGCAAGAAATGCAGCTTCTATCACTAGCTCAGGTTCTCCAACCATAGTCACAACCGTACGATTTGTTGCTGCACCCGGATCAACATCAAGCAGACTAACACCTTCTACGCTTTCGATTTGATCAGTGATTTGTTTGATGATGTGCATATCGCGTCCTTCACTAAAATTAGGAACGCATTCTATTAGTCTCTTCATAAAATATTAGGTATTTCGATTAAAATTTTCCTTTGATCATCGTTTTCTCAACCTTGTTGATGCCATAATAATAAGGCATATAAGCCAGGTTATCCATTGGTTTGGTCAGGATAAGATTAGCCTGCTTACCAATGCTGATGCTTCCGGTTTCTTCACTCAGATTCATGGCATAGGCTCCGTTGATGGTGCAGGCATTCAAACCTTCTTCAGGTGTGAGCCGGTATAAAATGCTTGCCATGCTCAGGATCAGTTGCATATTGCCCGAAGGCGATGAACCAGGGTTAAAATCAGATGCCATGGCAACCGGCAGTCCGGCATCGATCATTTTTCGCGCCGGCGCATAAGGCATATTCAGAAAAAAGGCCGCTCCCGGCAAAATGGTTGGCATGGTTTCGGAGCCAAGCAAGGCGGCAATTTCCTCATCACCCGTATATTCCAGATGATCAACTGATAAGGCGTTGTACTTCACACCCACTTGTATGCCTCCTGAATAATCCAGTTCGTTGGCATGTATCTTAGCCCTGAGGCCATATTTCATGCCTGCATTAAGAATTCGGTCGGTATCCTCCACTGTGAAAAATCCCTTGTCGCAAAACACATCCACATAATCAGCCAGTTCTTCGGCGGCTACCTGGGGTATCATTTCATTGATAACCATATCCACATATTCTGATTGTCGGCCACGGTATTCCAGCGGCACCGCATGGGCACCCAGGAAATTTGCTTTTATGGTGAGTTCACTTTCCTGCTTCAACCGCCGGATCACCCTGAGCATTTTTAGCTCTGATTCGGTAGTCAGGCCATAACCACTTTTAATCTCCACAGCTGCTGTTCCCATTGCACGAATTTCATCCAAACGTGGCAGCGCCTCCTCAAATAGCTGATCCTCACTAATTTCTTGCATCCTGCGGGCAGAATTCAAAATCCCCCCCCCTCTTCGGGCAATCTCTTCGTAGCTCAATCCGTTGATTTTATCAACATATTCCAACTCCCTGGAAGCAGGATATACCAGATGTGTGTGGCTGTCGCAAAAAGCAGGCAAAACCAAACGATCTCTGGCATCAACCTGAAATTTTTCGGGAATCTGACTGTGGAGCTCCTTGAAACGTGCATCGGCCATGCTGCCATAATCGGCAATTTTGTCAGCTTCGGTTAAGAGCCAGGCATTTGTCAGGCTTTTAACATGAGCCATTTCTTTGCCTCGCAAGAGTAACTTGTTATCTTCCTCTATACCAATAAGTTCTTTAATCGAGTGAATTAAATATCGCGCCATTTTCAAAGGTTTCAGTGAATGAGCAAAAGTAGTGTTTTACACTGAAATGGCAAAAGCAAACAGGGGATGTAAAACGCTGAAAACTTCAAAAAATCCTGTTAATTAATCGCAGCAATCAAATGCTTTAGCAGGTCGGCTTTGCTTTTGTCGGTGAGACATTCCATGATTCTGGTTTTAAATTTCCAGCATGTCATTTGCCGTTTCTCAAATATCCTGCTGATCTCATAAGTTGAAATATCTGGTTGTTTGCACACTGTTTCGGCCAATTTAACAGCCTCTGTCAAAGGAATCCTACAGCGGTGAAAAACTGTGTGAGCGGTGGCACTTTCCTCTGTTTTACACTTGGTGCACCTTCGTGAATAGGGTTTCTTTCCGGCACAATAATGGTCGTGGCCACATTTGCGGCAGACAAAACCAGTGGCCCATTTATAATTCGCCAACACCTGCAAAACAGCAAGTTCCGGGTCTGTTTCTGTGACCATGAATTCAGCATTTAGCGATGTTTTAACTTCTGACATAATAACAATTTAACTGCTTAAACGTTAAAGAGGACAAGTGGCTCTGAGTTTTTAACTTCAAAAATCAATTGCGTATTTTGGAACACTTTTTGCTGCAAAGGTAAAAATTTTAGTGATATTTAAGCGATTTAAAAATAAAAAGTATTACTTTTGCCGCAGATTATAAAGATTAACAATACCGATAAACTATGATCAGAAAATCATTCTTACTTTTAGCTTCCTTTTTTGTGCTCATGACAGCGTGCAGCAGTACAACCGGCAAGCAAACCAATAACGACAACGCCCCTAAAGTAGAAGAAGAAGTATCAGGAAAACCTGTTTATCTGACTTATGATACTTTCCTTGAAAAAGTGTGGAATTTTGAAGAAAACCCTCAAAACTGGGTTTATGAAGGCGAACTGCCAGCAATAATTGACTTTTATGCCGACTGGTGTGCACCTTGCCGGAAAATTGCACCCATCATGGAAAAACTTGCAAAAGAATATGATGGAAAGATTCACATATACAAAATAGATGTGGACGATGAACAAAAACTGGCAGCAGTTTTTCGTGTACAAAGCATTCCATCCGTGCTCTTCACCCCGGTAGAAGGCCAGCCTATGATGCAGGCCGGTGCATTAACTGAAGAAATGTACCGAAAAGTAATTGATGAGGAACTCATCAACAAATAATTGAAACACAATATCTTAAATTATCAATAATGGAACATTTAACAAAAGAAACTTTTCTTGACAAAGTATTCAATTACGAACAAAATAAAGACTGGAAATTTGAAGGCGAACTTCCCTGTCTGATTGATTTCTATGCCGATTGGTGTCAGCCCTGCAAAATGGTAGCTCCCATTCTGGAAGAACTTTCAAAGGAGTATGAAGGCAAAATCAATATCTACAAGATTGATACAGAAGCCGAAACAGAACTGGCTGGTGCATTTGGAATCAGAAGTATTCCTTCGCTCCTTTTCTGCCCGAAAGACGGACAACCACAAATGGCAATGGGAGCCCTTCCAAAGGATACCATGAAAAAAGCCATTGAAGACGTCTTGCTAAAAAATTAGACAATAAAACAAAATTGCAAAACCGTTGAAAAGATATTTCAACGGTTTTTTTATGCCGGATAAATCTGGATTTGTAGCTTTGCAGCACATGACAGGACTATTTTCGACAGCCTATTTCCCTCCGATAAGTTATTTCGGCAAGCTGATAAATTGCGATAAGGCTATTATTGAAACGGAGGAAACTTACACCAAACAAAGCTACAGAAACCGTTGTGTGATCCTGAGTGCCAATGGAATACAAAACCTAATTATACCCGTTAAAAAACCCAACGGCAACCATACAAAAACAAAACTTATCATTCCTGATTACACTATCAACTGGCCGGTTCAGCATCTGCGGGGCTTACATACAGCTTACAAATCGTCGCCTTACTATGATTACTATATTCACTATTTTGAAGAAATACTACTGACAGCATGGCCTTCGCTGCTTGCATTAAACGAAGCCTTGCTGCTGAAAACCGCAGCTCTTCTGAAATTTTCTTTAAAAGTTTCGCACACCGATTTTTTTACAAAATCACCTGAAGGTCTTATAGATTTCAGAAATTATTTCAATCCAAAGCATGCTTTGCAAGGCGCATTTTTCGAGGAATACTATCAGGTTTTTGGCGATAAATTTTCCTTTATCCCCAACCTCAGCATCCTCGATTTGTTATTCAATGAAGGCCCTCAAAGCATCCAATATCTCAATAAATTGAACTTGCCTAATCCGGATAAGCAATTCTGACATGATAGATATTCATCAGTTTTTTCTTCAAAACCTTTTTTACGGTATTAATCTCTTTTAAGGTAATGTTGGCATTAACAAACTGATTGGTTTCCATTTGTTTAGTAATGATATTCTCGATCAGGTCATTAATTTTTTGCTCCGTAGGATTTTTTATACTCCTGGAAGCTGCCTCCACCGAATCGGCCATCATCACCACGGCTGTTTCCTTTGAAAAAGGAATAGGACCATGATAGCTAAAATCGCGTTCATCCAACGTCAGGCCGGGATTCTGCTTTTGTTCCATAAAATAAAAATACTCAACACGACGATTTCCGTGGTGGGTGCGAATGAAATCAATGATCTGCTCCGGAAGCTTTGCTTTGCGTGCTTTCTCGATACCTTTTCTAACATGATCAATAATAATTTGAGCACTTTCAGCAAAAGTAACATCATCATGCGGATTGTATCCACCCATTTGATTTTCAATAAAATAAACCGGATTATCCATTTTGCCTATGTCGTGATACAAAGCTCCGGTTCGTGCCAGTAAGGTATCGCCGCCAATCTCATACAAGGCCTCTTCCGAAAGATTGGCTACCTGCATGGAATGCTGAAAGGTGCCGGGTGCTTTTTGTGCCAGTTGCCTAAGCAGCGGAGTGTTGGTATTGCTCAATTCGAGCAGGGTGAGGTCGGTTATCATGCCAAACAACCTCTCCAACAAATAGATCAGCGGTAAAGCCAGCATGGTAAACAAAGCACTCAACATAAATGCGCCAATTTGTTGCCAACTCACTGCTGCTATATCACTTTCCTGAATAAGTGTAAAACCGGCATAAACAACCAAATAACCCAGGAATATTAACACAGAAGTTCTGAAATAATAAATTCGTTTGTTGTGATTCACCAGGCCAAACAAAACCACAAAACCTATAACCAATTGCAAAAGCAGAAACATGAATGGGTTAGGCACAACCAATCCCAACAGAATGATCGTCAGCAGGTGAACCATCATGGTGATACGGGTGTCGAAAAAAGTTATCAAAATGATCGGCAACAGGCCAAAAGGCATCAGATAAATCAGCGTTGGCTGTAAGTCGAGAATTAAAAATGAAGGCAATAAAATGGTCAGCATCAAAAGTAAGATCATATTTACCTTCTTAAGCTGATCAAAAACATCAGGTCGTATGATTCTTAAAAAGAAGAACAAGGCCATCATCACTGCCACTACCAAAATAATTTGTCCAAAAAGCAATGCATTTTGCTCAGATATCGTTCCAATGCGTTGTTCATATGCTTTTTGAAGCGATTTTAAGACATTATAATCGTGATCATCCACCAGTTCGCCTTCCGAAATGATAAGCTCATCCTTTTGAATTATCCCACGAGTAAGTGCCAATTCATTCAATACGGCATCGCGTTCTCTTTTTGTTGCTGCCTCATCATAAAACACATTTTGAACAAATGCCTTGCCCATATCATCTGCATAACTGTTTTCCGACCCAGAAATGGTTCGTGACAAAAAAACAAGTGCACTGTCATAAGCCGATTTCAAGGTGTAAAAATCACGAAGTTCGCTAACCGTCACAACTTTATCATCAATCAGGTTAAGCTTCGATTGTGCTTCCAGATGCTCTAAAACAGGGTGATAGGCTAAAATCCCCTGCTGTTGAATTGAATCAAAAATATCAAGCAGGATCTGCTTTTCGGAAATCATCAAGGTATCATTCGATGGTTTCGAATCATGCAAATCATCTAGTTGAGCAGTAAAACTTTGACGTGCGTTTTTTGTAATTTCTTCCTGCTTAACAAAATACGGATGCACGTTTTTAAGCAATTCCTGTTGCTCCTGTTTCAGGATTTCGTCTGGCTTATAAATCGCAAAATCAAAAGGTGCAAACAAACTCTCTTTTTGCCAGGGTTTTCCTTTTTGAAAATCGAATCTGAATTTTCTTTCGCGTGGAATCTGCCAGACGATGATGGCAGCTACAATCATGAAAACCAATATTTTCATGATTTCATAATAATTATGACGTAAAAAACTGACCCACTGTTTGAGCATAAATCAAGGTCTTAGTTGGAGCTACATATTTTTATCTATGATACTGCGAAAGTAAAACATTTTATCTAGCTTAGCAGCACCAAAAACGGCTAATCAAATGGTTTATAGCAAATTTAACTGAAACTCAAACTTACAATGGAAAACTTAGGCATCTGTCTTTTCACCCATATTCCGATGCGATCGCAGGCTTCTGACAAATCAGAAATGGTGAGTCAGCTCCTTTTTGGCGAAACTTATAAAGTGCTGGATAATAAATCGAAATGGCTGTTGATACAACTTCACAGCGATGGCTACGAAGGCTGGATCGATAGCAGTCAGCATCAGGTCCTACCGGAAGAAAAATGGCATTCGTACAATCAGGATACCAGTTTGATCCTTAATAATTTGACAGCAAATATCAGGACTAAAAATAATGGCAACCGAATCTTGAGTTTTGGCAGTGTTTTCAAAAATTCCATGACCGAAATCTTTCCTGATTTTTTCGGAGAAATTTCAACAGAGGATTTTGTTGCCATGCCCACAAATTTTGATGCCGACAAAATGACAGCTGCTGCCACCAAGTTAGAAGGAACCACCTATTTATGGGGAGGGAAATCTGCTTTTGGCATTGATTGCTCCGGTTTCACACAAATATGTGCCAAAGCAGCCGGCTATCAGCTATTCAGAGATGCCAGCCAGCAAGCAGGTCAAGGCAAAATAATTGATTTTCTGGAAGAAGCGCAAACAGGTGATCTGGCATTTTTTGATAACGAAGAAAGTCAGATTGTCCATGTTGGCATTATCCTTTCGCCCGGAAAAATAATTCACGCTTCCGGCTGTGTACATATTGACTCACTCGATCATCATGGCATTTTCAATAAAGGCCAAAATAAATACACCCATAAGTTAAGGCTAATCAAAACATTAAGACCTTAAACTTAGTATTTTTTATTGTCTTATTACCGGTTTTCCCCATTTCTTAGAATAATTTTTAAATCGCTTAAATATCACTATTTGGCATACTTTGTGATAGCAGTGAGTTAATTATTAACATTAATACCCGAAAAAATTATGGTTTTACCAACACCTTTAAAACACGTCGAAACAGCAGATGAACTCACCAAAATCATCAGCGAAAAGGAAAATGTAATGGTATGTTGCGGTCGCATGGGACCTATGTGTATTCCGGTTTATGGCATTATGGAAGAACTTCAGGATGAATATGAACATGTTGAATTTCGCGATATGGCCTTTGACTCACCCGAAGCGCACATCATCCGCAACCTTCCGGAATGTTCAAGTTTTATGGGCTTACCCTTTACGGTTTATTATAAAAACGGGAAAGTAGCCGCCGCAACAAGCAGCATTCAAAACAGAGAGCAAATCACCTCAATTCTTGACAAAGAATTTGGTAAATAGAGAATAACAATCCGGCGATTCTTGTACAAGAATCGCCGGCAACTTATACATAAAACTACTATGGAAGCCATTCACTACAACAGTATTATAATAGGTGCCGGCCCGGCAGGACTAACAGCCGGAATCTACCTTTCACGCGCCAAAGCAAAAACATTAATCCTGGATTCCGGCATAGCCGGCGGACAAATGATTCTAACGCACGAAATAGCCAATTATCCCGGCATTGAATCAATTTCGGGTTACGAGTTGAGCAATAATATGCGTGTACAAGCCAGGAAATTTGGATGTGATATGCTTTCAGGCATTTCGATAGCACAGATCGACTTTGAATCGGAGGTAAAATCGCTAAAATTGTCGAATGGCAAATCCTTCACAGCCGATTCTATCATTCTGGCAACAGGTGGTCGCTCCCGAATGATAGGCGCACCAGGAGAAACCAATTTTAAAGGTCGCGGAATATCCTATTGTGCAACCTGTGATGGAGATTTTTTCCAGGATAAGGAAATTGCGGTTATAGGCGGCGGAAATACTGCACTGGAAGAGGCTGTTGCGCTTACCAAATACGCCTCAAAAGTAACATTGATTCATCAGTTTGATCATTTTCAAGGCTTTAAACACACCGAAGAAGAAGCCAGAACCAACGAAAAAATACATATCCAACTGAATAGTCGTGTTGTATCATTCAATGGCAACGACAAGCTTAAGAGCATCACCGTTGAAAATCTCCTTACACACGAACTTACTGATATCGAACTGGATGGAGTGTTTATTTTTATCGGTTATGAGGCCAACACTGATTTCCTGCAAGGCAGATGCATCAGGCTCAACGAAAGACAGGAAATTGTAACAGACGATAAGCTGCAAACCAATGTTCAGGGAGTTTTTGCTGCCGGAGATGCCCTGGCCAAAAGATTCCGCCAAATCACAACTGCTGTATCAGATGGAACCATTGCCGCCTTGAATGCACTGGAACATATCAATCAACGCAAACAAAAAGCTGCTGAAGCAAAGGCAAGCTAATTTAAATTGGTTCTAAATACATTGTTAATTTGCAAACAATAAAAAAATAAATTTATTTTTGCAACAACTTTTCTTCGGGGCAGGGTGAAATTCCCGATCGGCGGTATAGTCCGCGAATCCCCCTCAAAGGGATTGAATCGTTGAAACTACGATACCGACAGTTAAAGTCTGGATGGAAGAAGAAAAAGTCAATATGGTAACTTGCATTATGGCAGCGTGTAGCATCAAAAGATATGAAATACATGAGCCATATCTGCTGTATTGAATTAAAGTCTTGCCCCGTAAAAAAAAGTTACGGGGTTTTTTAATTTAATACTTACACCATGAAAAAATTATCGCTGCTGCTGGCAATCATTTCGGCTTGTTTGGGCTTAAACGGACAACAAACCATAAACGGCAGGATCTATCATCAAAACACCAATGAGCCCTTACCCTTTGTGAATATTTCCGGCCGACATCCCAATCAAAGCACAAGCACCGATCTCAAAGGGCAGTTTACAATCCAACTCGATTCACTCGAACAGGAAATAACAATTTCGCATCTGGGGTTTAAAACCAAGGAAATAGCTGTTAATACAGCAATGCAAGAATTAAACATAGCCCTTGAGCCAGGTGAAATCAACTTGCAGGAAGTGAGCATTTTGGCAGAGATTGCGCAGGAACGTCACAATCCGGTTTCGTTTAATCAGATTGATGCACAGACTATTAGCAGTCGTCTTGGCGATCGTACCCTTCCTGAAATATTGGAACGAACACCTGGTGTTTATGGTAGCCGCGATGGGGGCGGTTCAGGCGATGCCAGCCTTTCGATCAGGGGGTTTAAACAGGAAAATATTGCAGTCTTGCTAAATGGTGTTCCCATCAATGGCGCTGAAAACGGACTGGTTTATTGGAATAACTGGCTTGGCCTAACGGAAGCCACAGCAGGATTGCAAGTGCAACGTGGCATTGGCGCATCCAAAGTGGCCTTAAACTCGGTTGGTGGCACATTAAATATCATCACTGCACAGGCATTTCCCAAAAAACAAGGCTTTGTGAGCATGAGCACTACCAGTTATGGCAACAACAAATTCACATTTGGATACCAAACGGGGCAGATGAAAAATGGCTGGAACCTTTCATTTTTAGGTTCACGGCTCAGTGGTGACGGTTATATTGATGGCACATATGTGGATGCCTGGGCATATTTTTTCAGTGCCGGAAAAACATTCGGAAAGAATCATCGGCTGGTGATCACACTTTTGGGCGGACCCGAAAGACACGGCCAACGCACCTTAAAACTTAGCCATAACGACATTGACAAATATGGCATTAAATTCAATAAAGACTGGGGGAGCTACAATGGCACCATCAATAATGCTTCAGAAAATTTTTATCACAAACCGCATTTTTCGATCAATCACTACTATAACATCAGCGATAAAGTTTATTTAAATAGTGCCGTGTATTTGTCGCCCGGCTGGGGAGGCGGAAAGTGGCACGACAGCTTTCAGAACAGCCCCGGGATTTTTGATTTCAGAAATCCTTCCGGACAAATTGATTGGGCAGCGATTTATCAATACAACGCAAGCTTCAATGATACTTCGATTTCTGAAAATGGAAACTTTATTGGCAAAGCCTCCAGAATTGTTCAAACACACTTTTTGGCCAGCCATTTCTGGGGAGGAGCTATGAGTACAGCAGAGATACGTTTGAACAACAGGCAAAAAGTCATCACCGGCCTGCATTATCGCTATTTTCAATCCTCACTCACACAGAAGGTAGCTGATCTGTTAGGAGGCGATTTTTATATTGACGATTTCAGCTGGTCAATGGCAGGTGCTGCAGGTCGCAAGCGTGTTAAAATGCCAGGTGATATTATCCGCATCAACAATGGAGCTTTGCTGCATCATACCAGCCTGTTTGCACAATGGGAGATGGAAGCAGGAGATTTCACTTTTTTTGCTGGTGGCACCCTGTCGGATAATCGATACCGAAGGCATGATGAGTATAACTATCCCAAGGACAAATGGAGCCAGTGGGTTGCTCATTCTGGCTTCGACTTGAAAGGAGGCTTCAACTTCAATGTCTCAAAAAACCAACAGCTCTATCTTAACGGAGGTCATTTTAGCAAAGCACCTTACTATAAGTTTGTTTTTGGCAACAGCACCAACACTCCCGTTACCTCCATCCGGAACGAAAAAGTTTCGACTATTGAGCTGGGATACGGATTCAGAAACGACATGCTTCATCTCGGATTGAATGCCTACCATACCATGTGGCAGGATGTTTCGTTTCTCAGCAACGAATACATTCAATTGGAAAACCAACAGCAAAGCCGGGCAATGGTTCAGGGACTTAATGCGCTGCATCAGGGCATTGAATTTGAAGGCAACATAAAGCTGGCAAAACAAATCCTCCTGGGCTCTTATCTTTCGGTGGGCAACTGGCAATGGAAAAACGATGTGGAGGCTGTGCTTTTTAACAACCTGGATGTGGCTGTGGATACAGTAAATGTTTTCGCTGATGGCCTTATGGTCGGCGGGCAACCTCAACTTCAGGCAGCTTTATACCTCGACACCAAACTATTTGATTTGTTCAATTTAAAATTTGACCTGACATATTATGATAAACATTACGCAGATTTTGCTCCTGACGGCAGACAAGATCCTGCTGACAAATCACAAAGCTATCGGATTCCGGCTTATACCTTGCTCAATATCCATCTTGGAACACAATTAGAGATTGGAAATTTGCCTCTGTCTGTCTATCTGAACGGGAATAATTTGACTGATAAAGTTCATATTCTCAAAGGCGAAGACGGGACAAATCACGATCGTGAGAGCTTCAGAGGTTTTTGGGGATTTGGCCGAAACTTTAATGTGGGTGTTAAGCTTCAGTTCTGATAACCTATCAAAAAAAGGATTGCATTTCTTTTTAACTGTTTATATCATGTGTTTCCCTGAACATCAAATCCGGCCATCGTTATTGTTAACAAATATCAAACTTTGTTAACAAAAAATTAAAACCTGTCAGAAAACAATCTACTATTTTTGAACCACGAATTAAACCATTAATCAAATTTATTCCTCATGAAAAAAGTTCTACTACTCAGCCTTTTAGCAACTCTTGCGATTTTCGGCTGGCAAAGTGTTTATGCACAAGGTACTACCACTTCCGGAATGAACGGAAGAGTATTTGATAACTCAGGCGAAACCCTTCCGGGTGCAACGGTTGTTGTTATTGACCTGCCAACCGGAACTCAGTTTGGTACCGTAACCGATGCCAACGGTTATTACAGGATCCCCAATATGAACGTGGGCGGGCCTTACAAGGTAACTGTTTCGTTTGTAGGTTTTAAACCATATGTAAAAGAAGACATCTTCCTTACATTGGGGCAAACCTTAAAACTTGATGTAAAGCTCAGTGAAACGGCAGTTACACTAGCCGATGTTGAAGTGGTCGCCTCAACAAACGATATCTTCGATGGTAACAGAACAGGTGCCGAAACTTATGTAAGCAAAGACCAGATTACCAAATTGCCCACGCTTAGTCGTTCGATTGGCGACTTCGTAAGGCTTACGCCACAGGCTAATTTTTCGGGAAACACAGGTGCTATAACTGTGGCCGGAGTAAACAACCGCTACAATGCCATTTCGTTTGATGGTGCTGTAAACAACGATGTGTTCGGGCTTTCTGCTTCCGGCACTAATGGCGGACAAACTGGCGCCACACCAATCAGTCTGGATGCTATCGACCAGTTTCAGATCGTTGTGGCTCCTTATGATGTTCGTCAGGGTGGCTTTGCAGGTGCGAGCATCAATGCCGTTACCCGTCGTGGCACAAACGAATTTGAAGGTTCGGCCTATATGTTTTACCGCAATGAGAGTTTGGCCGGAAAAACCCCGGGCAAAGACGTGAAAGACAGAACCAAACTGGATGAGTTCACAGCCAAAACCTATGGTATGCGCCTTGGCGGTCCTATCATCAAAAACAAACTCTTCTTCTTTGTGAATGCTGAGTTTCAACGCGATGAAACGCCGCAGCCATTTAGCTTTGGCAATTATATTGGTAAATCTACCGAAGGTCAACTTCAGGCCTTTGCCAATAAACTTAAAGAATTTGGCTATGATCCTGGCGGGTACTTAAACAATGTCCGGGAACTTAACAGCGATAAGTTTTTAGCCCGATTCGACCTAAACCTGGGTAAGAATCATAAGCTGACCTTGCGTCATTCCTATACTAATAGCGAAGCCATTCGAGCAAACAGATCAAGTAACAATACTATCAATTTTTATAATAATGGTGAATACTTTCCAAGTGTGACCAACTCAACAGCCCTTGAATTGAAAAGTAACTGGAACACCATGTCGAACAATCTTATCATTGGCTATACAACAGTGCGAGATGACCGCAATCCACTTGGTGGTAAATTCCCATATCTGCAAATCAAAGATGGTGAAGGTACGATCTATGCCGGATCAGAACCTTACTCAACTGGAAACCAGCTTGATCAGGATATTTTGACTGTCAATAATAATTTCACAATTTATAAAGGTTCTCATACGGTTACCTTTGGGGTAAATATTGAATATGGCAAATCCTATAACCTGTTTATGCGTCAGGCATTTGGTCAATATCGTTACGATAGTCTGGCTGCTTTTATGTCGGATAGCCCTGCCTCACGATACGACCGTGGCTATTCACTCGTTGATAATATTGTTGGCGATGGTTCAGCAGCTGCTGCTGATTTCCGTACCATGCAATACGGCCTGTATGTGCAGGATGAATGGCAGATAAATGACAATTTTAAAATTACAGCAGGTTTGAGATTTGATATTCCTCAATACCTTGATACTCCAAACGCAAAAGGCCGACAAGTAGTTTGGGATGGATTCAATGATACCACCGTTGCTAAAATTGAATCGTATGGTTATGACCTTAATGGAGCAAAAGTTGGTGAAATGCCGAATGCTTATCTTAGCATCAACCCACGACTTGGCTTTAACTGGGATGTTAATGGTGATCAAAGCACTCAGCTGAGAGGTGGTATTGGCTTATTCACGAGTCGCTTGCCTCTGGTTTGGCCAGGCGGTGCCTATACCAATAATGGCGTAACTGTTGGTGGTGTGATTTACGATGATACTTCAATTCCGATCAATTTCCGTCCTGAATGGGACAACCAATATACTGCAACAGATTTCGGACAATCAGATCCAATTCCAAGTGGGCAGGTTGACTTATTCTCCAAAGATTTCAAAAATCCTCAGGTACTCAGAACCAGTATCGGTATTGATCACAAATTGCCCTGGTGGGGTTTGATTGGAAGTGTTGAAGCTATTTATACAAAAAATATAAACAATATAATTTATTATAACGTAAATCAGGTTCCTTCTCATGGAACTACGATTAATCCTAATTTTGATCCAAATGAAGGTTCTGTTTATCCGGATCACCGTCCATTGTATCCCTACCAAAGGATAGAAAGTGTTTATTCCCGCATTATATATGGCACAAACACCAATAAAGGACATACTTATAACATTACTGCACAACTTACTAAACCAATTAGCAAAGGGCTATCTGGTACAGTAGCCTATACCTTTGGCCGGTCAAAATCAGTAAATGACGGAACATCTTCTCAGAATAGCTCACAATGGCGTTATATGGAAACAGTGCGCGGATTGAATCATCTGGACCTAAGTTATTCAGATTTTGATTTAGGCAGCCGTGTGTTAGCTTTCCTATCTTATCGCATCGAATACGCGAGCAATTTTGCTACTACGCTGAGTCTTGTTTATAACGGACAGAGTGGTCAAAGATATTCGTATGTATATAATGACAATTATGGCTGGTTGAATTACGAACGTGAAAACGCCGGTAATCTCATTTGGATTCCTGCAAATCAAAGTCAAATTAATTTTGTACCGATCTTTGATGACGAAGGTAAAGTTATAAAAACTGCTGATGAACAGTGGGCTGCCCTTAATAGCTTTATTGAAAGTGATAAATACCTCAGCAAAAACCGTGGCGATTATGCCGTGAGAAATGGCAGTCGCCTTCCTTTCGAAAGTGTGATCGACCTCAAACTTGCTCAGGATTTCTATATTAACGCAGGTGGTAAGCGGCATACCTTGCAGCTTACTTTGGATATCTTTAACTTTACTAACCTGCTTAATCCAGAATGGGGAATTCGCAGATATATTACTAACGATGCCTGGCAGCTGATTACCTATGTTGGAACCGATCAAGATGGAAATGCTACGTTTAACTATTCCGGCCCGGATAATGTAGAAGATGTCTATAACGTCAGCGATGTTGGCATCTACGGTTCGCGCTGGACAGGCCAGATCGGTATCAGATACTTGTTCAACTAATTCTGAATAATTAATAATTTAACAAGAAAGAGGCTCATCATCGGGCCTCTTTTTTTTCCTTAATTTCGTTGTTCTATTAATTGAAACTTTTACAAATGAAACAGCTATCCTTACTGGTAATCTCAATTTGTTTTTTACTGCTTTTCGGTTGCTCCCCACAAAACAATAAAAATCAAAGCGACAAACGCATCCTTGTTGTTCTCTCTCTTGATGGTTTCCGCTGGGATTACCCAAAAATTCACGTCACACCACAGCTGGATCAAATGGCCCTTGAAGGCGTTAAAGCCGAACGAATGATTCCGAGCTTCCCCTCTACCACCTTTGCTAATCATTATACCATGGCAACAGGTTTATATCCAGATCATCATGGAATTTTAGTAAACAGATTTTATGATCCTGAACTGAAGGAATATTATAACAATGAAAATAACAGTAGCTCTGTGGAACAAGGAAAGTTTTATGGCGGTGAGCCTATCTGGGTAACAGCCGAAAAACAAGGCATAAAAACAGCCACCTTTTTTTGGGTAGGAAGCGAAGCTGATGTACAAGGCATCAGACCAACCTACTGGAAAAGATACGAACACAACTTCCCTTACGAACAGCGCCTCGATACTGTGATTGCCTGGCTGCAACTCCCCGAAGAACAACGCCCGCGTTTGATCATGTGGTACTTTGATGAACCTGACTCAAGCGGACACCGTTACGGACCTGAAAGCGACAGCCTACAGCCTGTGATTCATCGCGTTGACAGCCTGCTTGGTGTTTTCCGCAGCAAACTTGCTAAACTACCCATTGCCGAAAAAGTTGATTTTATCGTTGTATCGGATCATGGCATGGCAAGTTTGTCGTCTGACCGGCGCATCATGCTGGATCAATATGTGGATACCAGTATGATTACGCTGATTGACGGCTGGAATCCAACTATGAATCTGATTGTGAAAGACGAGTTCGAAGACAGTGTTTACAATACTTTAAGTAATGTGCCTCACCTGAAAATCTGGAAACATGGCAAGGCACCAGATCACCTCAATCATGGCACGCACCCGCGCACACACGATATGACACTTCTGGCAGATGACGGCTGGAGTTTATTCTGGTCGTGGACTGTTAACGAAGCAAAAGGAACCCACGGCTACGACATCCGCAACAAGGATGTGAGTGCAATCTTTTATGCAACAGGCAATTCCTTTAAGCAAAATACTGTTGTAAAGCCTTTCCAAAACATTCATCTTTACCCTTTAATGGCCGAAATACTTAAGCTAAAACCAGTTGCAGTTGATGGCAAGCTCGACAGCATAAAAATGGTTCTCAAATAACTTTCTGATGAAAAATTTGATTTTCAGGATAGCTTTTGCATCTATCACCACAATATGTTTTCCAAAGCTTTATGCCTGAAAATCGCACCCTATTCCAGCGAAAGTGTTCACTGATCGTAACTTTGGAACGGTAAAAATGAACGGCCTCTTATAAGAAAGACGGCTGGAAATTTTTTTCCAGGAGAAAACAAGCAGAGTCATTAAGAACTTTTAACCAGGGTCTGCTGAAAAAAACCTAACACATTGATATAATTTAAGTTGCCATTTATTGTATTGTTGTTTCCGCAAGGTTTTTATGAGAAATCATCTAAAATCCATGCAGTACAGTGTAATATTTGAATCAAGCTACTTCGTTAAAGC